>ERZ773248.38-NODE-38-length-165023-cov-15.484391_pt1 | contig 165023 bp, 144 predicted proteins | sample MGYA00580518_ERZ773248 | MGnify/ENA primary metagenome ERZ773248 (study PRJEB29015, sample SAMEA2737762) | human gut metagenome | biome: human gut; feature: human-associated habitat; material: faeces | place: China | collected 2012 ...
GCTTTTTCAATACATCCTTCAGACTGTTGTCCCGTTCGTTGGCAAAGCGGGTGAGATCGAAAGATATGGTGTCTCGACCCGTGATGCGAGAGCCTTTCACCTGTACTTCCTTCAGGACAAAAGCTGTTGAAGCCATACTGATGATGGTTTCTTTTCCCGATGAAACCGCCGTTTTTTGCTTTTTATAGCCCATATAGGAAGCTTGCAGCATATCGCCAGTTTGCTTTTGTGCTATGGAAATCAGGAAAGTTCCGTCTTCCTTGCTGCGTGTAAACTTCAAGGGCTTTCCATTGCGCAGCAGCGTAACCGACACGTTGGTCAGACGGTTGTGTGTAAGTGAATCTTCCACATAACCGCTAATCTTCTCTTGGGCAAACGCATGGCACGCCACGAACAGAATAGTGAAAAGAACTATTATTTTCTTCATCTTTTTTCTCTCTTTTCTATTTTACCTTAGACACTTATCTCGCTAATGTCTTTAAGACGCTTGTCTGGCAAAAAAGTAAACTGCTAATTATCTTTCAATCGGATTGTATGGCTCAGCACGCTTGGAATGCTTCAGGATATTTCCTTTTTCATCCTTGATCTTTACAATTGCAGCATACTTGGCATCTTGAAGCAGATAACCGATTGGATCGGCATAGTATTTCTTGTAAATGGAGGTCAATGATTTACGGTCGATAGGCTCGAAAGTCTTACCTTTATAATAGATAGGTATGGAGCCTTTGCCTGTTGTGAGTCCTACAGCTGTAAATCCATAATCGTTCTCGGAGTCGTGAGCCTTGAGAATCAATCCCGGCAGTCCGCTCAGCTTCCAGGGACCATTGTCAATAGGGATGTCTTCCGTGTACCATGCAATCCATGTTCTACCCTTAAACTTGGCAATAGCCTGGTGGCACTCGTAACCGCAGATGGAATCGATACTGTCTGTGAGTTGCCAGTCTATCGGTTCCATCGGTTCAATGCACAAATATCTGTCAGCAGCAAAGAAATCGAGATAGGCAGTCTTGCCCTGAACGTGCAGATTACCTATCTTCGACGTGCATTGAACCTGGATGAAAAGGTAAGTATCGAAGCCGTCATCAAGAAGGGATATATCCTGCGAACCTGTTGATCTTGTTATCAACTCTCATCTTTTTAGAAAGGTGGAAGTTTTTTTATCTTAATTTATTTTGTCCTTCACCTATTTTGTTGTAACTTTGCAGTCGAAATTCGAATTTAAATTATTTTATGTAATTATGGCAAAAAAAGCTCTTTTAATGATTCTCGACGGATGGGGAATCGGTAAGCATGATAAGGGTGATGTTATCTTCAAGACTCCAACTCCTTATCTCGATTATTTGACAGCAGTTTCTGCACATTCTACTCTCCAGACTTGTGGCGAGGACGTAGGTCTTCCTAACGGTCAGATGGGTAACTCTGAGGTAGGTCACCTCAACATCGGTGCTGGTCGTGTGGTATATCAGGACCTCGTTAAGATCAACAAGGCTTGCGAGAGCGGTGACATCTTGAAGAATCAGGAGATCATCAACGCTTACAGCTATGCTCAGAAGACTGGTAAGAAACTCCACTTGATGGGCTTGACTTCTACCGGTGGTGTTCACTCTTCTTTGGATCACCTCTTCAAGTTGATAGAGATCGGTAAGGAATATGGTTTGAAGGAGACATACGTTCACTGCTTCATGGATGGCCGTGATACAGACCCTAAGAGCGGTAAGGGCTTCATCGAGGAGGTGCAGGCTTGCTGCGACAAGAACGGTGCACACATCGCAAGCATCGTAGGTCGTTTCTATGCTATGGACCGTGACAAGCGCTGGAACCGTGTGAAGGAAGCATACGACTTGCTCGTTGAGGGTAAGGGTAAGCAGGCTGACGATATGGTGAAGGCAATGCAGGAAAGCTATGATGAGGACGTAACAGACGAGTTCATCAAGCCAATCAATAACTCTAAGGTTGACGGTACTATTCAGGAGGGTGATGTTGTTATCTTCATCAACTACCGTAACGACCGTGCCAAGGAGTTGACACAGGTATTGACTCAGCAGGATATGCCAGAGGAAGGCATGCACACCATCAAGGACTTGCAGTACTACTGCATGACTCCATACGATGCAAGCTTCCAGGGCGTTCACATCCTCTTCCCTAAGGAGAACGTAATGAATACTCTCGGCGAGTACTTGAGCGCACAGGGCAAGAAGCAGCTCCACACTGCAGAGACAGAGAAGTATGCTCACGTAACATTCTTCTTCAATGGTGGTCGTGAGACTCCATACGAGGGCGAGGACCGTATCCTGGTTCCTTCTCCAAAGGTAGCTACATACGACCTGAAGCCAGAGATGAGCGCTTACGAGGTAAAGGATAAGTTGGTTGGTGCTATCAACACTCAGGAGTACGACTTTATCGTTGTAAACTTCGCTAATGGTGATATGGTAGGTCACACAGGTATCTACAACGCTATCGCTAAGGCTGTTCACGCTGTTGACAACTGTGTAAAGGACGTTATCGAGGCTGCCAAGGCTAACGATTATGAGGCTATCATCATCGCTGACCACGGTAATGCAGACCACGCTATCAACGAGGACGGTACACCAAACACTGCTCACTCTTTGAACCCAGTTCCATTCATCTACGTAACTGACAACAACTCTGCTACCGTTAAGGATGGCCGTTTGGCAGACGTTGCTCCTTCTATCCTCCACATCATGGGTTTGGAGCAGCCAGCTGATATGACTGGTGAGAACTTGATTTCTGACAACAAGTAAAAACGATTTTATATACCTCAAAAAAGTATCTTAAGATACTTGGCCAAGTATCTTAGGATACTTGCGTAAGTATCTTAAGATACTTTTGAATTTATATTAAGCATGAACGTAAAGATAGAAGAAAGTTGGAGACAGCATATAGGAGAAGAGTTCGACAAGCAGTATTTTGTTGACCTCACAAATTTCGTGAAAGAGGAATATCTGCGTACGCCCTGTTATCCTCCTGGCCGCTTGATTTTCAATGCCTTCAATCTCTGTCCTTTTGATGATGTGAAGGTAGTGATTATCGGACAGGATCCATACCATGAGCCGGGTCAGGCGATGGGACTGAGTTTCTCTGTGCCAGATGGAATCACTTTTCCACCATCATTGATTAATATATTCAAGGAGATTCAGATGGATCTCGGCACTCCGATGCCAGCCACGGGCGATTTGACCCGCTGGGCAAAGCAGGGAGTCCTGTTGCTCAACGCCACCCTTACCGTTCGTGCCCATCAGGCAGCGAGCCATCAGCGCAAAGGCTGGGAGGAGTTTACCGATGCAGCCATCAAGGCACTCAGCAAGGATAAGGAACACCTGGTGTTTATCCTCTGGGGTGGTTATGCCCGGAGCAAGGCGAAGCTCATCGATACAAGCAAGCATCTGATATTGGAAAGCGTTCATCCTTCGCCATTATCAGCCAACAGAGGCGGATGGTTTGGCAATCATCATTTCTCCCGCTGCAATGCGTATCTGCAGCAGAACGGAATAGCGCCTATCCAATGGTAGGTACACTTATTAATATATAGCTATCCACTCATGGGTAGCTATCAGTATTTTTATTATACACTCAAAGAAATTTATTCATCTCAAAAAACATTATGAAGAAAGACGAACTGCGTATTCTGCAGGTGGGCAACGTGTTGGTTTCACCTGATATTATCACCGAAAAATTCTGTTGCGACCTTGATGCCTGCAAGGGCGAATGCTGTATTGAAGGCGATGCGGGAGCTCCTGTTACCCTGGAGGAGATTATGGAGATTGAGGATGCGCTGGATGTGGTTTGGGATGATCTCTCGGCTTCTGCCCAGGCTATCATAGATAAGCAGGGCGTGGCTTATACCGATATTGAAGGCGATTTGGTAACGAGTATCGTGAATGGTAAGGATTGTGTGTTTACCTGCTATCAGGATTTGAAAGACCTGGGCGATGGACATACGATTCCTAACTGTTGTCTCTGTGCCTTGGAGCGTGCTTATCGCGAAGGAAAGTCGAAGTTCAAGAAGCCTATCTCCTGTGCTTTGTATCCAATCCGTGCCAAGGATTTCGGCAACGAGGTGTATGGCATCAACTATAACAAGTGGCGCATCTGCAAGGATGCCATCAAGAAGGGTGAGGAGTTGAATCTTCCGGTTTATAAGTTCCTGGAAGGTCCGCTGATTGAGAAGTTCGGTAAGGAATGGTATGGTGAGCTTTGCGAAGTAGCAGAGCAGTTGCTTGCCGATTTGGAAGATTAAATTCAGTTTAGTTTGAGACTTTGGAAGATATGATTTCCAAAGTCTTTTTTATTTGGTGCAACAAAGTCTTTTTAGCATAATAAAAAAGAGATTTCGAAAAGCTTGCTAGCTTATTCCGAAATCTCTAATCCTTCAATATTTACGATATTGCTTTTTTTGAATCTGCCATTCCATGTGAGGGTATAGATTCTTTGATTTTGAAATCTGAAGCGGAAGAAAGCCTGTTCATCCAATTCTCCGTTGCAAACGTATTGAAACCCATTGATGTTCAGTTTTTCTCCTCTGTGGGCCTCTCTGATGGTAATACGGATGGTGCCATAGAAGGGACGACCAAAGTCAATATTGTAGCCTAAAGAGTCGTTATAGGTACGAATGGGTTTGAGGACTTTTCCTAATTTATTCTCAGATTGACACACCTTGAATTCTTCTGTAGGAAGACTTCTGTCAATGTCCATGCTTCCTGTAGGACGATGCCAACCATACGGTTGATACTCTTCAGTTTTCCAATCAATGATGTTGGTACGGGCATCAAAACGCTCACTTTCTCCAGAATAGCAATCCTTGGGTTGTCGACAGAGCCAGGAGCCATCAGTTTGGTGGTGGAAAGGAACGCTGTCCAGATCCCAACCGTATATCTCCAGTGAAAGCTGTTTGCCATGGCTAGGCTTGCCCTGAGGTGCATACCATACAGCAATGACGTTGTCACCGGCTTTCAGATATCGGGTGATATCAAAAGTGCGTGATTGGAGTACATCATTCTTGATGCCTTCGAATTTTAAGCTTCCCGTTACGTTTCTTTCATTTATATATATCTTGTAGTCGCCTGTACTGGCAACATTTGCGAATGCCTGTAGTGGGCGATGTGGCATGACATAGTTTTTTCTAAACCATACTTCTGCTGATTCATCGGGGAGTGGATATGAAATCCAATGGGTACCGAACTCTTGTGCATTGGAGCTCAGTACCCATAGTAATGAAAATATGAGAGAAGTTATATATCTCATTTATTTGATCAATTTTGTTTCTCCAGCCTTGAAGTTGAGGACTTTCTGCTTTCCGTTGTAGTTGACGGTCAGACTTCCTTCGTTCTTGCTGGTAATAATAGCTTTCTTAACTTGTCCTTTATTCCATGATAGTGCAATCTCGTAATTGCCGCGAGCCTTGATACCCTTTATCTCTCCTGCAGACCATTCTTTAGGAAGGGCAGGGAGTAAATCCATCGTCTCGCCATCACATTGCATCAGCATCTCGCATACACCTGCTGTGCCACCGAAGTTGCCATCAATCTGGAATGGTGGATGGGCATCAAAGAGGTTAGGGTAGGTGCCACCGCTATGGTGCTTGCTATCCTTGTAAACTTCAGGGCTTACGTAGGTGAGCAGCTTGCGGTATATCTGGTAGGCCTTGTCGGCACGATGCAGGCGCGCCCAGAGGTTGATTCTCCAGCCAGTACTCCAGCCGGTGGAATTATCGCCCTTGATTTCAAGAGTCTTGGTTGCGGCAGCAGCAAGCTCCGGAGTCTTATCTACCGAAATCTGATGGAACGGATAGAGTCCCAGCAGGTGTGACTGGTGGCGATGATGCCAATCCTGGTCTTCCCAATCGTGATACCACTCCATCAGATTGCCTCGCTTCCCGATGTGGTAAGGGCGCAGGCGATTGAGGGCCGATTGCAACTGCTGCTGGTAATCGTAATCGATACCCAGGGCTTTTGCTCCCTTGATGGTGTTCTTGAAGAGCTCGCGGATGATGGCGAGATCGGCGGTTCCGCCATAGAAACTGCTGCCGCGGTAGCCCTTATCGGTGATGTAATCTGCCTCTGGCGATGTGCAAGGGGCTGTAATCAGTTCGTTTGGATTGTGTGGATTCGGGATAAGCCACTCCAGCAGGAAATCGGCAGCGCCCTTCATCAAAGGGTAGGCTGTATTGCGAAGATATTCGGTATCTCGCGTATAGTCGTAGTGATCCCAAAGGGTTTCTACGAGCCAGGCTCCACCCATCGCCCAGTTGCTCCACTGTGGACTCTCGTTTCCGGTTCCCACAGGATTGCTCATCGCCCAGGCATCTGTATTGTGTCCGGCGCACCATCCCTTATCGATGCCGTAGAAATGCTGGGCATTGTGTCGGCCTGTCACCGACATGCCTTCAACCAATCCGTTTACCGGGGCAACCAGTTCTGGTAGGTTAGTAACTTCTGCCGGCCAGTAATTTTCTTCCAGGTTGATGTTGATGGTATAGTTGCCGCGCCATGGCGAACGGAGGGCTGGTGCCCAGAGTCCCTGCAGGTTGGCTGGCACGCCCTTGGTTCTACTGCTGCTGATGAGTAGGTATCTGCCATATTGGAAGTAGAGCTGTTCCAGATAAGGATTGTTCTCGTGGTTGTCGCTGTAGGCGAGCAATTGCCTGTCGGTAGGGCGGGTGGCATCATATTTGGCTCCTTTCAGGTTCAGGCTTACTCTGTCAAAGAGCTTCTTGTAGTCGGCGATGTGGCGCTGCTTGAATTCATCGTATGTAAAGTTGGCAAGATGCCAGGCATCATCGGCTACGTTCTCTATGTATGGAGCACCTTCCTTCACGGGATGCTTGTCGAAGCCATTGTAAGTCGTTTCGTTGATGAGATAGATGATAGCCTCGCTCACATCCTTCAGATGGAGAACTGAATCGCTTGCCCACACTTTTCCGTCGGTGTTCTTCACCTGAAGCATGGCACAGTAATGCGTGCTGTTGGCTTCGTCACCGAGCACATGTCCCGTCATGGTGAGCTGTCCTCTAGATGCTTTCACCTGATGGGGAATGAGGGAGGTGAGGGAGATGTCGCTGTTGATGGCTCTCTTTTGGGAGGCACTCAGCTTGATGGCAATCATCTTGTCGGGATGAGAAGCAAAATACTCTTTGGTATATTGAATGCCGTTGCGCCTGTAAAGAACAGTAGCCAGGGAGTTGTCGAGGCTCAGTTCGCGGTAATAATCCGTAAACTCGCCCTGGTTGCAGTCTTTGATGTTGATCATGCCCAGCGGCTGATAGAACTCCGAGTTGTGACCTTGTACATAGTGCTGCAGGGAATCGGCAGTCTTGTAATCCTCTTTAAACAACGCCTCTCTGATTTTTGGAATCCACTTGAAGGCATCGCCACCTTCGTTGGGATTTACAGGAACACCCGTCCAAAGGGTGATGTCATTGAGCTGGATAGAGTCATTATTGGCTCCACCATAAATTAGCGCACCCAGTTTGCCATTGCCTATCGGCAGTGACTCTTCGAAGGCGTATGCAGGTTTGTTGTACCACAACTTGTTGGGTTGCGGTATTTTGCTAACAGTTGCCGCCTGGCAGTTCAAAAGACCTGAGGCTGTTAGTGCAAGCGTAAAAAGCAGATGCTTCATAAATTCTGTTTTGTTAGTTGTTAAAATATGATGCTTGGAAGTGATGCCCATAGGACGAGCTTATCTAAAAAAGGGGGTAGACTCTTGCCTAGTCTGCCCCCAATATGTTCGTGTTAACTTTAAGCGTCGATATTGGCATAAGTAGCGTTCTGCTCAATGAACTCGCGGCGTGGCTCCACATCATCGCCCATCAGCATAGAGAAAATCTCGTCAGCCTGAGCTGCATTATCGATGGTTACCTGCTTGAGCAAGCGGGTAGATGGGTCCATAGTGGTTTCCCAAAGCTGCTCTGGGTTCATCTCACCCAAACCTTTGTATCGCTGAGTGTGAATATTCTTGTCTTCCAACCCCTCGCCATACTTGTCGATGAATGCCTGGCGCTGCTGCTCTGTATAGCAATACTCGCTCACCTTGTTACGGTAAGTACACTTGTAGAGAGGTGGAGTAGCGATGTACAAGTGACCTTCCTCGATAACCTTTGGCATGAAGCGATAGAACAAAGTCATAATCAATGTGTCGATGTGTGAACCATCGACGTCGGCATCGGTCATGATAATAATCTTGTCGTAACGCAGCTTGTCTGTGTTTGCCTCCTTGCTGTCTTCACCGTCTACACCGAAGCGAACTCCGATACTCTGGATAATGTTCATGACAGACTCAGCTTCGAATACTTTATGCCACTGAACCTTTTCTACGTTCAGAATCTTACCACGCAATGGGAGAATAGCCTGGCGGAAACGGTCGCGACCCTGCTTGGCTGAACCACCAGCGGAATCACCCTCGACAAGGAAAATCTCGCATTCCTTAGGATCCTTCATGGAACAGTCTGCAAGCTTACCAGGCAGACCACCACCTGTCATGAAGTTCTTGCGCTGTACGCTTTCACGTGCCTTGCGGGCTGCAATACGTGCAGTAGCAGCCAATACCACCTTCTCGCAGATGCGCTTAGCTTCGTCTGGATGCTCCTCCAGGTAATCAGCCAAAGCTTCATTTACTGCCTGTTGGACGGCTCCCTGAACCTCGCTGTTACCGAGCTTGGTCTTGGTCTGTCCCTCAAACTGAGGTTCTGCCACCTTGATAGAGATGACGGCTGTAAGACCCTCGCGGAAGTCCTCTGGTGCAATCTCTACCTTTGCCTTCTCTATTTGCTTAGAGATGGTCGGGTCGGCTTCTGCGTAAGCCTTCAGAGTACGAGTCAACGCCATGCGGAAACCAGTCAGATGGGTACCACCCTCAATGGTGTTGATGTTATTGACGTATGAGTGGATATTCTCTGAATAGTCTGTGTTGTACATCACAGCAATCTCGATAGGAATACCCTGCTTCTCGGTCTTCAGATAGATAACATCATCGAAGAGGTGAGTGCGGTGACGGTCTACGTAACGGACGAATTCCTTCAAACCATCCTTGGCATGGAATACCTCCTCCTTGGTCTTGCCTTCTTCGTCAGGGCGCAAATCTTTCAAGGTTATCTTGATGCCTGCGTTGAGGAATGCCAACTCGCGCATACGGTTAGCAATGATGTCCCATCTATAGACTGTGTGGGTAAAGATGGTTGGATCCGGCCAGAATTGCTGGCGTGTACCGCGCTTATCGGTTTCACCTACTACCTTGACGGGATAAAGAGGTTTACCCTTTTCGTATTCCTGCTGGTAGATTTTGCCGCCACGGAAGACCTGTGACAGCATGTGGGAAGAGAGTGCGTTTACACAACTTACACCCACACCATGCAAACCACCGGAAACTTTGTATGAACCCTTGTCGAACTTACCACCGGCATGGAGCACGGTCATTACGACTTCAAGGGCTGATTTATGTAGCTTCGCGTGCATATCCACAGGGATACCACGTCCATTATCTTCTACAGTGATAGAGTTGTCTTCGTTGATGGTAACTTCAATGTCTGTACAGTAGCCAGCCATTGCTTCATCAATAGAGTTGTCAACAGTTTCGTTGACCAAGTGGTGAAGACCTTTTTCAGAGATGTCACCAATGTACATCGCTGGGCGCTTGCGAACAGCTTCCAAGCCTTCAAGGACCTGAATGTTACTCGCTGAGTAATTATTTGCGTTGTTTTGATTATCTGCCATTTTAGTATTGTCTTATTTCTGTGCAAAGATACTAAAAAAAGCTGAGATACAGAAGGTTTTCTTTGTGAAAAATAGCGAAAAAAGAGATAAAAACAGAAGTTTTTTGAGAAGTGTAAGAAATAGCTGGAAAAAGTGCGAAAAACGTTGTGCTTACGATAGCAAAATGACAGGTAGATAGAGCGGTGAAATAGATGGGGAATCGTGAAAATGTTAAGGTGGTGATAAAAAGAATAAGGCTGCCACCCTTCTTGAAGGATTGCAGCCTTATTTATTTTTTGCTTCGACTTATAAGTTAGGCCAACTTAGCGATGTGCTGTGTAAGACCAGACTTCAAGTTTGCAGCCTTGTTCTCGTGGATAACGTTGATCTTAGCCAACTTGTCTAAAAGCTTCTGAACTGTAGGATAGAGCTTTACAGCCTCTTCCTTGTCAGACATGTTGCGCAACTTGCGGACAGCATTGCGCATAGTCTTTGCATAATACTTATTGTGCAAAGCCTTCTTCTTGTCCTGACGGATTCTCTTGATTGATGATTTATGATTTGCCATCTTCTTTTTTATGTTATTTTTTTATATTCTTGTTATTTGTAGTCCCTAGCAGAGTCGAACTGCTCTTTAGAGAATGAAAATCTCTCGTCCTAACCGATAGACGAAGGGACCATCGCTGTTTTGCGGGTGCAAAGTTACTACTTTTATTTGATTCCTGCAAATTTTTTACTGAAAATTTTCTCTAAATGCGTTTTTTTTTGTAATTTTGCCCTGTTTTTTAGTATATTTGACAAAATGGAAGTTAAAACCCGGGCAATCGTGTTGCAAACTATCAAGTATGGGGATGCTCAACTTATCGTGGATTTTTTCACAGAAAAGTTGGGTAGACTGTCTTTTATGGTCCGTATACCCAAGTCTTCTAAGGGAAGGTTGAAACGTCAGTTGTTTCAGCCCTTGATGTTATTGCAATTGGAATTTGATTATCGTCCCAAGTCTAATCTTCAACGTATCCGGGAGGCTTCCATCGGTTATGCTTTTCTTGATATTCCTTTCTCTCCTTACAAATTGGCTATTTCCATGTTCTTGGCTGAGTTGTTGTCTTATACCACGAGAAATGAGCAAGCCAATGCCTCGCTATATCTCTTTATGCAGGATAGTATTGAATGGCTGGATAGAGTGGAGGGGAGTTTTTCCAACTTTCATATTGTCTTTATGATTCGCCTGACTTTCTTTTTAGGTTTTTCGCCTAATATTGAAAGTGGAATGAGCGGTGATTATTTTGATTTGGTTGATGGATGTTTTGTACCCTATGTTCCTACGCACGTACATTATTTAAATAGGGAGGATTCTTTGCGGTTGGTTGCCCTGCTTCGTTTGGAGTATAAAACAATGCACCTCTACACAATGTCTCGTATGGAAAGAAACAGATGTGTAGAGGTGATTCTGGAATATTTTAAACTTCATGTTCCTGGTTTCCCGGAAATGAGGAGTTTTTCTGTTCTCAAAGAGCTGTTCGCTTAGTTGTCAACGGTTATTGCTTAAGCAAAACTGATGACTCCCTGTACAGCTGCTGCATCTCCGTTGTTATCGTCTTTAGGTTCTGCATTGCCTGAAGCGATGTTTCGGATTTCTTCGAGGGTCTGGCGTGTACGCTTATAGGTAGGTGTATTTTCTACCTGCAGGATAACGTCTTCGTTGTCAAGATCCTCCTGGCGGAACAGGAAGATGTGAGGATGGCGTTTGTACTGTGTTGTATTACCGTCAGTACCGTAATAGCGCTTACGTCTGTCTTCTCTTTCAGCTCTCTTTTCTTCTTCCTCAGCAAGTCGACGTGATTCTTCTTCTGTATGTTTCTTGAGATGGCGGTTCATGCCTTCTACATCCTCGAGACCGAATCCTGTTGCCAAAACGGTAACCTTAACCCTGCTACCCAATTCTGGGTCGATGGCCAATCCCCATTTCAATTCGAAGTCGTCTCCAAACTTCTCCATGAAATCGTTGACGTCGTTCATCTCGTCCATTGTCAAGCCAGGATTGTCCTTCTTTTCGCTTGCAAAAGCTATGCTCAAAAGGATTTTCTTAGAGTTGAATACATCATTATCATTGAGCAATGGTGAATTCAATGCATCTTCGATGGCCTTCTTGACACGACCTTCTCCCTCACCATAACCTGTACTCATAATAGCAACGCCACCATCTTTCAATACTGTCTTCACATCGTTGAAGTCAAGGTTGATAAGTCCGTGAACGGTAATGATTTCAGCGATACTCTTGGCAGCAACACTCAATGTATCATCGGCTTTACCGAATGCATCGAGTACAGCGAGGTCTGGATAAATCTGGCGGAGACGCTCGTTGTTGATAACCAGCAATGCATCTACATGTTTAGACATTTCCTCAACGCCATCGAGAGCCTGGTCGATTTTCTTAGGACCCTCAAAGCGGAAAGGAATGGTAACGATACCTACAGTAAGAATGCCCAGTTCCTTACTTACTCTGGCGATGACAGGAGCAGCACCGGTACCGGTACCACCACCCATTCCGGCAGTGATAAATGCCATTTTAGTACCATCGTTGAGCATATTCTTGATGTCTTCCAATGTCTCTTCTGCTGCTTGGCGGGCTTTTGCAGGCTTGTTGCCGGCTCCAAGTCCTTCTTTTCCTAACTGCAGGTGTACAGGTACAGGGGAATCGTTGAGTGCTTGATTGTCTGTATTACAGAGCACAAAACTAACATCGTGAATGCCTTCTCGATACATATGGTTTACAGCGTTACCGCCGCCACCACCAACACCAATCACCTTGATGATGCTGTTTTCTTTCTCTGGCTCACCAAAGTCGAGAATATGTGGTGAATTGTTATTATCTAGCATAGTTGTATAATCTTAATATTTATTGTAATAGTCACTTTTTTTATTCTTCCTCAGAGATGGTGTCCTTAACGAAGCTCTTGATGCCTCTCATCATCTTGTGGAGGAGGCTGTTTTCTTTTCTTTCTTTTGCCTGTTTAGCAGCTTCTTCTTCTGCAGCCTTTCTTGCTTCTTCCTCTTCCAACTCTTTCTTGCGCTTGGCTTCTTCCTCTGCCTTCTGTTTTTCTGCAGCGGTTAGAACAACGCCCGTACCTACAGTTTCGTTTGGATTTCTTGGTGTCTTATGCAAGTCATTGACAGGTGTCGTCTCTGCAAAGGTGAAGAGATCTGTACCAATTTCGTTGCCAGCACAATTCATGTTACCCTTAGCCAACAATCCCAATACAGTATTCATCATACCGTTGTGATTGGTAATCTTTGGGTCTTTTGAATTCACGGTCTGGCTGACAAATTTAGCAATGCGAATCTTTTCGATATGGGTATGTGTCTTGAATACCTTATCGATTTCAGGCATGTTGCTGCCGCCGCCAGTCAGAATAATACCGCCCATCAGCTTGTCAGAGTACTCTACAGGAACCTGGAACCAGGCGTTCTCTACAATTTCCTCAACACGAGCCTCTACGATTTCGATAAACTTCTTGCTTTCTACGTATCGGTCTCGATCTATCTGATAGTTGAGGGTTGGGTCAATATTACTGATGTCTGTATATGCTTTGGCGTATTTCAATTTCATGTTTTCTGCATCAGTCTCTTCTACCTGCAGGCATGTAAGGTCCTTTGTAATGTTGCTGCTACCCAATGGGATGACAGACAAGTGACGGAGGATACCTTTATAATATACAGAGACCGTTGTTGTGTCGGCACCTAAATCTACCAACATACATCCAGCGCGTTTTTCCGAGTCGTTGAGAACGCTGTCAGCCATAGCCAAAGGTGCGAGATACATCTCAGCGATAGGGATGTTGGCATTTTCGAAGCATGTATTGATGTTATTGTAGAAATTCTTGCGCCAAAGAATGTTCAGGAAGATACCTTCCAGATGGTTGCACTGTATGCCGACTGGGTCAGTCTGGAATTGGTTATCTATTTTATATTCTTGTGTTGCTGCATCTAAAATCTCCTGATCAGGGTATGTCATGTTGCGGTTTACGTCCATGATTTCGTTGATCATTTCCTGAGATATGATGGAGTTGCCTGGCAAGTCTTTTACGATCACATTCTTGATGCTTCGTATTGATCGTCCTCCTACGCCCACATAAACTTGAGCAATATCTTGCTTCAAGATATTCTTCAATTTCTTGATGATGCTTGTTAGGCACTGGCAGGTCTTGTCGATGTTGTAGATGACTCCCTTTCTGATGCAAGAAGATGAGTTCTCCTCGACGATAGCAAGTACGGTGATGCTACCATCTAAATTCTTCTGACCTGCTATACCTGTCATCTTGGATGAACCAAGTTCGATAGCTACAATAAATTCCTTTGGCATAGTTCTTATATTATCTTTTCTGTTTCAATTTTAAATTAGCTATTGTGATGCTTTGTGCAAATAATCTGGTTGTCGAACTCGATGTTTATATATGAGTACTTGTTCCAACCTGCTTGTGAGAGGCCATACTTGTAGAATTTCTCCAACCTATCCATCTTTTTCTTGACGAATTCATTGATGTTTTTTTCTCTCTTGTCAATGTGATTGGTCTCCGGCAAGCAGCCTAGATATACAATGTGGTTGCCCACTCGTGGCACTAGCTCAATGCCTCTGTCGGGCAGCACATTTATCTGTTCTATCTGGTTTCTCCACAATTCACTAGTCATCAGAGCCTTGCTTAGTAATGAGATGTATTTCTTGGCAAACCACTTGTTGATATACCCGGTAGCGATGATGATATCGCTGGTATAGTTGGTGTTGGGCATAATCTGATAGTGATCATCTATGTAATAATCTTCATTGTTGATGCTCTTGATTCTTACGATTGGCATGCGTTGGGTGAGGTAGATATCTACCAGACCTTCTTGGGTCTTATAGCATTCTGCCGTCTTTACGAAAGGACTGGTCTTCAACGATTCTTCTATCTTTCTGGCATTCACGTCGTTCAGTGGTTTTGCCAGCGGATAGAGCTTGTTTATCTCCAGTCGTTTCTTGATTTCCTTCGCATTCAGAAAACCATTGGTCATCTCGTCTTGTATGTTGATGTTCACCTTAGTGCATACCAGGTTTGCTTCATCAGGTTTGTTAAACTTGGTGAAGGCAAACACTAGATATGTACCTATGATAAGGTCTAGTGTGATGATTGTGATTTTCTTCCAATTGATATGCATTTATTTTCTTATGTTATGGATATGCATTTATTTCTTTTCAAGAATCTCTGTAATTTGTGGTACGTAGTTGTCTAAGTCGCCAGCTCCTAATACAACAAGTACATCGAAATCCCTGTTCTTTACCAAGTCAAGTACATCTTCCTTGTGAATCATGCTCTTTTCAACACCAGGCTTCAAGTTGTCGTAAATCAACTTGGAAGTTACTCCTGGAATTGGCTGTTCGCGAGCAGGATAGATATCGCAGAGTATCACTTCGTCAAGAAGACTCAAACTATTGGCAAAGTCCTTGTAGAAGTCACGGGTGCGGGTATAGAGGTGTGGCTGGAAGATAGCCGTAATCTTGCGATCTTTGTAAAGCTCACGAATACTCTTGGCGCTCTGGTAAATCTCCTTTGGGTGATGAGCGTAGTCAGAGAGGAATACAAGCTTGTCGTTCTTGATCTTGAAGTCGAAGCGGCGATCCACTCCACCGTAGGTCTTCATGCCGTAACGAAGCTCATCAGCCGTGCAGCCGTTCAACTGCGCCATAGCCATGGCAGCCACACCGTTTGTGATGTTGATTGGCACAGGCTGACCAAGTTCTACGCCTGTTACGTTCTCGATAGGAGAGATGAAATCGAATGTGATTCCGCCATTCTCTATCTTGATGTTTTCTGCGTGGAAGTCGCCTTCGTCCTGACTGTATTCATATATCTTGACGCCGTTCTGTACGTGCTGCTTCATTTCCAGATTCTTGTGGATGATAAGCGCACCGCCAGGCTGAATCAATTCTGTATAGTGGCGGAAACTTTCAAGATAAGCCTCCTTGGTGCCATAAATATCCAGGTGGTCAGGGTCTGTAGATGTGATGACGCTCATCCATGGACGTAACCAATGGAAGCTGCGGTCGAATTCATCTGCCTCGATTACTACGTAGTCGCTCTTGTCGGAGAGGATGTAGTTGGTGCCGTAGTTCTTTGAGATACCTCCCAGAAAGGCATTGCAGTCAACGTGACTCTGGTGCATGATATGGGCACACATGGTAGAAGTTGATGTCTTGCCGTGAGTACCTGCTACGCACAATCCTTTGTGAGTACGTGTCAATGTTCCTAAAACCTGTGCACGCTTCTCGATGGTGAAGTTGTTCTCATGGAAGAAAACCAGTTCCTTGTGTTCTGCTGGAATAGCTGGTGTATAGACGACCAATGTAGTCTTGGCATCCTTGCAAGCTTCAGGAATCAGGTCTACGTTTTCCTCATAGTGGATGAGCATTCCCTCTTTCTCCAACTCATGAGTCAGATTGGATGGAGTCTTGTCATATCCTGCTACTACCAACTTCTTGTTGAGGAAGTATCTTGCAATGGCACTCATACCTATGCCACCTGCTCCTACAAAATAAACTGCTTTAATATCTTTGATTTCCATTACTTTGTTGCTAATTTGATGACTTCGTCGGCGATGACGTCGGCTGAGTTCTTTAATCCTAATTTCTTAATGTTCTCACAGAGTGAAGCGAGCTTGGCTTCGTCCTTCACTGTTTCAACGGCTTTCTTCAGCAATACCTCAGGTGCGTCTGCGTCCTTGACGTAGATGGCAGCATCCTTGTTGACCAATGCCATGGCATTCTTGGTCTGGTGATCTTCTGCCACGTTAGGGCTTGGAACCAGGATGACGGCTTTGCCGATGAGGCAGAACTCGCTGATGCTGCTGGCACCGGCACGGCTGATAACCAGGTCGGCTGCCTTGTAAGCTGCGCCCATGTCGCTGATGAAGTCTGTTACCTTGAGCATAGGCAATTCCTTACCTTTAAGTTGCTCCATGATAGCAGCATTGTAGTATTTACCAGTCTGCCAGATGAACTGTACACCGCTTTCCTTCACAAGGTCGAGGTGCTGAAGTATACTCTCGTTAATGGTTCTGGCTCCGAGGCTACCACCTACGAGCAGGATGGTCTTCTTTTCCGGATCGAGTCCGAATTGCTTTCTAGCCTCTTCTTTGCTGATAGTAGAATCAAGTACATTCTGTCGGACTGGGTTACCCGTCATGATAATCTTGTCGGCAGGGAAGAAACGCTCCATTCCTTCGTAAGCCACGCATATCTTTTCAGCCTTCTTAGCCAAGAGCTTATTGGTGACACCTGCGTATGAGTTCTGTTCCTGAATGAGACAAGGAATACCTTTGCTGGCGCAAACATTGAGAGTTGGTCCACTGGCGTAGCCGCCCACTCCTACAGCCGCCATTGGCTTGAAGTTCTTGATGATGTTCTTAGCCATGTGCTGACTTTTCCATATCTTGAAGAGTACAGCGACATTTTTGAGCAGATGTTTTCTGTCGAAGCCGCAGATTGGCAATCCTTTGATTTCATAACCTGCAGCAGGAACACGCTGCATTTCCATTCTGCCGAGTGCTCCTACGAACAAAATTTTAGCATCAGGGCGTTTCGCCTTGATGGCATTTGCGATGGATACAGCAGGGAATATATGACCACCTGTACCGCCTCCGCTTATGATAATTCTTAGTTCATTATTCATATCCATTCTAGTTTGCTGACCCGAAGGTCATAAATCCAACGCAAAGGTAAGCAAAAAAATCCATTTAATGGCATTTTTTGCTTAATTAATTATACTTTTTTTTATGCAACAGCTATTTTGTCAGAATTTGGCATGTTTTGAGCCCCTTCTTTCTTTTTAGCAGTGCGGCTGATGCTCAGAATGATGCCAAGATATAGACAGTTGATAACGGTGGATGTTCCACCTCGGCTGATAAGTGGCAGAGGCTGTCCGGTTACCGGTGCAAGCCCCACTGCTACAAGCATGTTGAACAAAGCCTGTATTACCAGCAATATCGCCAGTCCCATGCATAGGAATGCCGGGAAATTATTCTCGCATCTGTTTGCAATTCTTCCTGCTCTGAACAGTAGGAAGATATAGAGCAGAGCCACGAAGATGGCTCCTTCTATACCCATTTCTTCGATGATGATGGCATAGATGAAGTCAGAGTAGGCTTGCGATAGAAAATCTCGTTCTACAGAGTTGCCCGGTCCGTTTCCTGCGATGTTGGAAGAGGCGATGGCGATGTTGGCATGTGCCACCTGAGCATCCTTGTCCAGGTCTACATCCTCCGGTGCAATCGCTTTGGAACTTGTCCATTTATCGATGCGCGCCTTCCAGGTGTCGGCTCTATGGAACAGCTTGTCTACTACGCCCGTTTCTTCCTTTTCGTCTTGCACAACCTTCTCTGTCAGAGAGTTTTCCGGCTTAGCCGTATCGCCCTTGTCTTTACCTACTATCATGATGCTGGCAAAGATAATACAGATGGCTATAAGTGCAGTTCCCACCAGCTTGCCTATCTGCCGCATTGGTACTCTGCCTATGATCATCATGCATAAGATGGTGAAACATAGCAGCATGGCGGTAGAAAGGTTTTCCAATCCGATGAGAGCGACGAAAATACTGGAGACAATCAGAATGTATTTGAACGCTCTTTTTTCGGCTCCATGTTCTGTCTGCATTGCACTCAGAATCTGTGCTACGGCTAGGACGACGGCTCCTTTGGCTATCTCTGATGGCTGGAAATTGATACCTGCCAGACTTATCCATCTGGAAGCACCGTTGGTAGACTGACCTGCCACGAGCACCCAGAGGAGTAAGATGAAGGATAGGCCTAGCATGAACGGCGTCACAATCTTGAAGAACTTACACTTCACCTTGAGCATACATATCATGGTAAGCAAGCCGAGTCCCAGCAGACCTATATGTCTGATGACAGGTGCCATATAGTTGCCGGTCTTATATGTCAAAGAGCTGGAGGCAGAATATACCTCTATGATACTTATCATGCAAAGGAAGAAGAATATCATCCAGATAACTTTGTCTCCCTTGAATATGTTGCCTATGGTTTTATTGTTCATTTCCTAATTGTCCTATCTCTAAATTCCTGCAAAATAAAAAGTTATTCTCCGATGGCTCTTGCCAATGCCTTGAACTGCTCGCCACGGTCTTCCATGTTCTTGAACAGGTCGAAGCTGGCGCAGCATGGGCTGAGCAATACGGTATCGCCTGGCTTTGCCAGTTCCTGGCAGGCTGCCACGCAGTCTTTCATGCTGTGGGTGTCGCGGACTGGGATGCCGAGTGCGTCGAAGTTGTCGTGCAACTTCTGGTTGTCAGCTCCCAGGTATACGATACCTGTGCATTTCTCCTTCACCAGGTCCTTGATCTGGTTGTAATCATTTCCCTTGTCCTTACCACCGATGATGAGGATGGTAGGGGTGGTCATGCTCTCCAGTGCATACCAGCAGGCATCCACGTTGGTTGCCTTTGAGTCGTTCACATAGTAGACGCCCTGGAACTTGCCCACCTTCTCCAGACGATGCTCTACGCCAGGGAAGTCACTGAGCCCCTTGTGCAGGGTTTCATGGTCGATGCCCACGATGTTGCAAGCCAGACCAGCAGCCAGACTGTTGTAGATGTTGTGCTTGCCGCGGAGGCTCATGTCAGCCTGTGGCATTTCGAAGGTTGATGGGAAGTTGAGCTTGTACTTGCCGTCTTCGATGTAGCCCACGCAACCCTCCTCCTTGAACTCTGAGAATGGGCAGAGGTGTGACTTGAGGTTGTACTTAGCCAACTCCTTAGTAACGATAGGGTCGTCGTTCCAGAAGATGAAGCTGTCTTCCTCTGTCTGGTTCTGTGTGATGCGCATCTTGGCATCGGTATAGTTCTGCATCTTGAACTCATAGCGGTCCAGATGGTCTGGAGTGATGTTGAGCAGGATAGCTACGTTGGCACGGAACTCATACATGTTGTCGAGCTGGAAACTGCTCAGCTCGATGACATAATACTTGTGAGGAGTCTCTGCCACCTGAAGTGCCAGACTCTTTCCGATGTTGCCAGCCAAGCCTACATCATAGCCAGCCGACTTGATGATGTGATATATCAGAGAAGTCGTGGTCGTCTTACCGTTGCTGCCAGTGATGCAGATCATCTTGGCATCGGTATAACGACCGGCAAACTCTATTTCGCTGATGATAGGAGTGCCCTTTGCCATCAGTTTCTGAATCATAGGTGCTTCCTTAGGAATACCCGGACTCTTGATAACCTCATCGGCATCTAAGATTTTCTCTTCAGTGTGATGACCCTCTTCCCACTCGATATTGTGGTCGTCCATCAACTTCTTGTAGTTGTCCTTGATCTTCGACATATCAGATACAAAGACTTCAAATCCCTCTTTCTTGGCCAGCACGGCAGCACCTGCTCCGCTCTCGCCAGCTCCTAAAATTACAATTTTACTCATTGTTTTTGTTTTTATCTGTTCAGGCTGATAAGAGCCCGTGTATTATCTAATCTTCAATGTGATGATGGTCAATGCCGCCAGGATGATGGTTACAATCCAGAAACGGATGGTAATTTTCGACTCGTGGTAGCAGTTGCGAGGCTTCTTCCACAGATACTTGCAGTCAGGATCCAGCTGATTGTCCTGTGTTCGGAAGTTGTCGTGGATAGGTGTGCGCTTGAAGATACGCTGCTTCACACCTCTCCGCTTTCCTATCTTGTAATAGTAAACCTGCATCATCACGCTGAGGCTTTCTACGAAGAAAATACCGCAGAGGATAGGCAGCATCAGCTCCTTGTGGATGATGATGGCACCTACTGCGATGATACCGCCGATGGTCAGCGAACCCGTATCGCCCATGAATACCTGGGCAGGGTAGGCGTTGTACCAGAGGAAACCGATGAGGGCTCCGATGAAGGCACAGAAGAATACTACCAGTTCCTCAGAACCAGGAATATACATGATATTGAGGTAGGCGGCAAACTCGATGTGCGAAGACACATACGCAAGTATGCCTAGTGCCACACCTATGATGGCGGAGTTTCCGGCACACATTCCGTCCATACCATCGTTGAGGTTGGCACCGTTTGAAACTGCGGTCACTACGAAGATGGTCATGATGACGAAGAGAATCCAGCCTGCTGCTACCTTGTACTTACCGCAGAAACTGGTGATGCTGGAATAGTCGAGGTTGTGTCCCTTGACGAATGGGATGGTGGTCTTCAGCGATTTTCTTGCTTCCGTACGATGCTTCACCACCGTCTCCTGTCCCTGTCGTTCGATGGCGAGGTTCTCGTTCATCTTTATATCAGGTGAAGACCAGATTACCAGTCCCACAATCAGGCCGATGCTAATCTGTCCTATAATCTTATATTTGCCCTTCAAGCCCTCCTTGTCGCGTTTGAAAATCTTGATGAAGTCGTCCATACCACCTAGGAAACCGAGCCATACGGTGGTGATAATCATCAGGATAAGATAGATGTTGCGTAATCTTCCGAGCAGCAATACCGGTACGAGAATGGCCAGGATGATGATGACACCACCCATGGAAGGTACGCCGATTTTCTTTACGCCGAACGGGTCGATGCTGGCGTCGCGTTGAGTCTCTGTGATTTGCTTGCTTTTGAGATACTTGATGAATTTCTCTCCGAACCAGGCAGAAATAACCAGTGACAATATCAGTGCGAGCAGGGCACGGAACGAGATGTAACCCCACATGTGAGAACCTGAGATGCCCCACTGTTCCAGAAATCTAAAAAGATAGTATAACATTGTTCTTTTCTTTTTTTCTAATTGATGATGTTACTACTTGTTGATACCGAAGATTTCGCGAATCACTTCCTTGTCATCAAAGTGGTGCTTCACGCCCTTAATCTCCTGATAGTCTTCATGTCCCTTGCCGGCAACGAGGATTACGTCGCCCTTCTTTGCCATCATGCAGGCTGTGCGGATGGCTTCCTTGCGGTCTACGATGCTGATTACCTTCTTCATCTGCTGGGCATTGAGTCCGGCAAGCATGTCGTTGATGATGTCCTGTGGCTCTTCGAAACGTGGGTTGTCGCTGGTGATGATTACCTTATCGCTCTGCTTTACAGCCTCCTGTGCCATCAATGGGCGCTTGCCCTTGTCACGGTTGCCGCCGGCACCGCATACGGTGATTACTTCGCCGCCCTTGCCGTCGAGTACCTCGTGGATGGCGTTCAATACGTTCTCCAGTGCATCTGGTGTATGGGCATAGTCAACGATGGCTGTATAGCCTTCTGGTGACTGGATAGGCTCCAGACGTCCGTTCACGCTGTGGAGGGTGCTCATCACTACGAGTACATCCTCTGGCTTCTTGCCGAGCATGATGGCTGCACCGTAAACGGCGAGCAGGTTGCTCACGTTGAACTTACCGATAAACTGTACGCCAACTTCTCTGCCGTCTATCTCGAGATACATGCCACCGAAGTGGCACTCCAGGATTCTTGCCTTGAAGTCTGCCATGGAGCGGGTAGAGTAGGTCTTCACGGTAGCCTTGGTGTTCTGCACCATGATCATGCCGTTCTTGTCGTCCGCATTGGTGATGGCGAAGGCAGTCTTAGGCAGACCGTCGAAGAATGCCTTCTTGGCATTGCGGTAGTTCTCGAATGTCTTGTGATAGTCCAGATGGTCACGGGTCAGGTTGGTGAACAGACCACCGGCAAACTGCAGACCTCCGATACGCTTCTGAGCGATGGCGTGGGATGAGCATTCCATGAACGCATATTCGCAGCCTGCCTCTACCATCTTGCCCAGGAGCATGTTCAGTTCGATAGGGTCTGGAGTAGTATGGTCAGCAGGGATAGCTTCGTCTTCGATGTAGTTGCATACGGTAGAGAGCAAGCCACATTTATGACCGAACTTGCGGAACATATTATATAATAAGGTGGCGATGGTGGTTTTTCCATTGGTACCAGTAACGCCAACCAATTTCAGCTTTCTCGATGGGTCGCCATAGAAGAGAGTGGCTACTTTTCCTACAGCGTCTTCGGTAGATTCTACCTGAATGTAAGTTACGCCCTCTGTCTTGTCCTCAGGCATATCCTCGCACAATACCGACTTGGCACCGAGCTCTATCGCCTTAGGAATAAACTTGTGTCCATCTACCTGTGTACCCTTCATGGCAACAAACAGGTGACCTTCCTTAATCTTTCGAGAGTCGATGTTAATGCCCGACACCTCTACTTCTGCATCGCCGATAATCTGAACCGGTTGGATGTTTTTGAGCAATTCTTGTAACTTCATATAATGTTTTTTGTTTTATTACACCTTAATTATATATAATAGAGCAGAGCCGCACCCTGATTGTGCAGCCATGTTCCCATGTTTCTTTATTCCAGATAAATGGCGCAAACCATGCCTTTCTTCACTGGCAATCCTGGCGCAAGAGTTTGTTTGACAACCTTGCCTCTACCATATATCTTGGTTTTGATGCCTCGGCTTTCCATCATGAAGATGGCATCTCTGGCTCCCATGTCGCTTACGTCTGGTACCGCTCTTTTGCTATATTGCTTTTCTTTGATCATTCGTATGCTCCGGCTGCCTGCGTGTTCGGTTCTTCCCCATATAGGATTGCCGTTGGCATAACTGCCCGACCAGTTTACGTTGGTCTTGATGCCCAGATGGGTCAGGACATAGTCGGCTGCCAGGATGTTGCCGTCCTTTACGTCTGGTACGAATACGGATGCTGAGTCTTTGGCATCTTTCACGTCGAGTTTCAGGCTCTGTGCCATGATACCTTCAGCGATGTCGTGGAACACCTTACCGCTCATGCTGCCTCCTGATGCTGGAAGACCTGATTTCTGGATGCAGACGATGCAGCTGTAGCGAGGATTGTCGGCAGGGAAATAGCCTGCGAAACTTACCAGATAGTTGGTTCCTCCAGCCTTGTAACCTCCGGCTCCCTTTGAAACCTGTGCCGTACCCGTCTTGCCGGCTACCTTGAAGTTTGGCGATCCTGCCTTTCTTCCGAGACCCACGCTTACTACCTGCTCCAGGATAGTCTGCAGTTCCTTGATGCTTTTCTCCTTGGCTATCTGCGGGCGCATCACCTCCGGTGGAAATTCCATGATGGTTTCTCCGTTCTTTACTACCTTGCTCACAAATCGTGGACGCATCATCTTACCATTGTTGGCGATGGTGTTGTAGAAGGTGAGGGTAGAGATAGGTGGCACCTGTGTCTCATATCCGATACTCATCCAAGGCAAAGAGGTCTTCGCCCAGTTGTCGTATTGTCCGTGACTGTTCTTGTGCGGCATTCTGATTCTCGCCGAAGTTGCTCCCACCAGTGGTATCTTCAGGTCGTCATGCAGACCCGTGCGATAGATTCCCTTCACGAATTTCTCCGGGTTGTTCCTGTAATGATCGTCTATGATGCGGCTCACACCGATGTTGGAACTGTACCACAGGGTCTGTGCCAGGGTCAGCATTCCATATCCGCCCTTGCGCCAGTTGTGGTCCTTCATGTCTCTGCCGTACATCGGCCAGACACCTCCTGCCGTCTCTACACGGTATGTTGTGTCAACCACTCCGTCGTCAAGTGCCACGAGGATAGAGGCAGGCTTGAACACCGAACCCGGTTCCAGCAGGTCGCTCACGGCATGGTTGTGTATCTCTCGATATTCGCCGTCGAAACATTTCTCCATGTTTACGATAGCCTTGATGTCGCCCGTAGGCACATCCATCACGATGGCTACACCCACGTTGGCATTGATTTCTTTCAATTCTTCTATCAGCGAGCGTTCTGCCAGGTCCTGCATGCTCACGTCGATGGTTGTTACGATATCAGCTCCGTCGATAGGAGGCGTGTCGGTGATGTTCAGGAACTTGTCGCGCACCTTTCGGCGGTGTACGATGCCGTTGGTTCCGCGGAGGATGGAGTCATACGACAACTCCAGTCCGAATCTCGCCGTATCCTTGGCGCCAAACATGGCACCGATGGTACGTCCGGCTAAAGAGCCGTAGGTACGTGTTCGGGCATTGAATTCTTCCCAGTGGAAGCCTCCCTTGTTGGATTTCAGGCGAAAAACAGGAATGGCTTTAATCTCTGTGAATGTATTGTAGTCTACACGCTTGTCGTATACCGCCCAGTGTCGGCTTTCCTTGGCACGTCCTTCCGTGAGGTTACGCTTGAACTCCTCGATGCTTCTCTCCGGAAAGATTTTGTGGAGACAGAGGCAGATGGAGTCCTGCTTGGCATCCCAAAGAGAGTCGTTGTTGGCAACCTTCAGGGCCTTGAAGTCCATGAATACCTTGAATTCAGGCAGTGAACTTGCCATCAGCTGCCCGGTGCAGCTTAATATGTTGCCTCGGTTTGGCTTCACGGTCACTGAGTCTTTCTTCTGTCGCTCAGCCACCTTCAGCCAGTAGTCGCGCTTGGCAGTCATGATGTAGAATGACTTGGCGATGACAGCCAGCGCCAGGAGTGACATCACGATGGCGATGGCGCTGAAGCGGGGCATTACTTTCTTATGGTCGAATTTACTCATTCTTCTGGAACGTTAATAATGTATGGAGGTTGGGTCGCAATGTGCAAGGTGCTGTCCTTGTTGGTCTTCAACATGTTGAGTACGTTGCTCTCGCGGCTTTTCTCTGTTATCTGGCTGCTGGCCGACAAGGCTTTATACTTGGTCTCCTGCAACTCTGTCTGTAGTTTGTCTAACTCGATGATATCATTCTGGATGCTATATCGGTTAGAGATATAGATGATGATGAAGAACACGACGAGTATGACGAGCCATATCTGCCGGCGGATAATCTGAGTGGTCAGGATGTCGCCACCCAGAATCTTGCGCAGCGTGAAGTTGGAAGAGCCGGAAACCTCCTCTTCGATGGCCTGCTTTGCTATCGCCTCCTTGAGTGACTCCTGCGGTTCTTCTACCTTGGCATTGTCTGCTTTCTGTTCTATGTCCTTGTTTACTTCGTTATTCATTTCTTTTCTGCAATTCTTAGTTTGGCACTTCTGCTTCTTGGGTTTCTTTCCTGCTCTTCATCGTCAGGTATGATTACCTTATTGTTGATAAGCTTGAAAGGACTTTCTATTTTTCCGTAGAAGTCCTGTACAACCTTGCCCTCCGGGTTTCCTGCCTTCATCATGTTCTTCACGATGCGGTCTTCCAGCGAGTGATAGGTGATGACAGAGAGTCTTCCGCCTGGTTTCAGCAGTTCGGTAGCAGAACGTAGCATTTCCTTCAGGGCGTCCATCTCGTGGTTCACCTCGATGCGTAGTGCCTGGAAGAGTTTAGCCATGTCTTTCTTTTCACGCTCTCTCTTGAAGAGCGGTTCCACGGCAGCCATGAAGTCTTTCGTGGTTTCTATCTTCTGTGCTGCTCTTGCCTTGACCAGGGCAGCTGCGATGCGGCGTGCATTCTTCAGCTCTCCGTAGAGATAGAAGAGGTCGGCAAGGGCTGCTTCGTCATATTCGTTGACGATGTCGGCAGCGGTTTTGCCGGCACGCTTGTTCATGCGCATGTCTAAAGGGGAATCGAAGCGGAAAGAGAAACCACGGCTCTCGTCATCGAAGTGGTGGCTTGACACGCCGAGGTCTGCCAGGAGTCCGTCCAGCCCGTCTACTCCATAATAGCGCATCCAGTTCTTCAGATATCTGAAGTTGGAACATACGAAGGTGAAGTTGGGGCTGGCTACCACGTTGCGCTCCGCATCGGCATCTTGGTCGAAGCTGTAGAGATGGGCTCCCTCGCTGAGTCGCGATAGGATTTCACGGGAGTGTCCGCCTCCGCCGAAGGTTACGTCTACATAGATTCCGCCAGGTTGAATATTCAACCCGTCAACGCTCTCCTTGAGGAGCACTGGTACGTGGTATGTTTCTGCTGTCTTTATCATATTTTCTTATTTATTACGCACATGTACATATTTAATGTAAAATCGGGTTCAAAGGTACACAAAATTCCCCACATTCACTCTATTTTAACCTACAAATTTTATTAAAGGGGATAAAAAACTTGCTTTTAGTCAAATTTCGCCTTCTCGGGATGAACCCTGGTTGGATGCATGAAAACGGCTGAAAATGCCCGATTTTCTCTCCTTAGGGACCGAAAAAGTAGCAAATTTGCTTGTTTTTGATAAATTTTCGCAAAAAATGGCACGTATTTGAGAAAGTTGAGTTATTTTTGCACCTACTTATATAAGTTTACTTGACATGAGCATTTCTATAGAGAAAACGATAGACATAGATAAGATACTGAAGAGCAAGATGGGAAGCAAGGCAAAATATGTTCCGCGATTCCTCGTTTCCTGGCTCAAGAAGATTGTTCACGAGGACGAGGTCAATAAGTTCTTGTGGGAAAGTCGTAACCTTTCGGGAACGGAATGGCTCACCGAATGCGTACGTTATCTGAAAATGGATGTGGAAATCGTGGGACTGGAAAACTTGCCCGACAAGAATGACGGCAAGCTCTATACCTTCGTTTCCAATCATCCGTTGGGAGGACAGGACGGAGTGTGTCTCGGTTCCATCATCGGACAGCATTATGACGGCAAATTCCGTTATCTGGTCAACGACCTCCTGCTCAATCTCCCTGGCTTGAAGCCTGTCAGCATCGGAATCAACAAGACCGGCCGACAGAGCCGCGACTTCCCTCGCATGGTAGAGGCCGGTTTCCAGAGCGATTGCCACATGCTGATGTTCCCTGCCGGCTTGAACAGCCGCAAGCAGGAAGACGGAACCATCCGTGACCTGCCTTGGAAAAAGACGTTCATCTCCAAGAGTGTGGAGTATCATCGTGATGTTGTGCCTATCCACTTTGGCGGGCGCAACTCTGAGCGGTTCTATCGCATAGCCCGTTTCAGCGACAAGCATCTGCCGTTCAATCTCGCCATGCTCTTTCTGGTAGACGAGATGTATAAGAACGTGGGCAAGCATTTCCGTATTGCGATTGGCAAGCCGATTCCATGGCAGACTTTCGACCACAGCAAGTCGGCTACCGAGTGGGCGCAGTATGTGAAGGATAGTGTTTATAAACTGTAAAGTTAGTAGCATCAAGTAGAAAATTGTAGAAATCATATCGTAATTATATAGAATATATAGAGAAGAGTAGTATGGAAGAAGAAATCATCCAACCGATTGATAAGGAGCTGCTTAAGAGCGAACTGACTCCAGAAAAGCAACTTCGAATGACAAACAAGAGCCACAATGAGATTTACATTGTGACAGCCAATGATTCGCCTAATGTCTTGAAAGAGATTGGACGTTTGCGTGAAATCGCTTTCCGTGAAGCGGGAGGTGGTACTGGTAAGTCGATGGACCTTGATGAATTCGATTTTGGTGACAACTGCTACAAGCAGCTCATCGTTTGGAATCCGGAGGCTGATGAGATTATCGGTGGTTACCGTTATCTCCTGGGCAAGGATTGGGAACTTGATGAAAAGGGGCAGCCTAAGCTTGCAACCAGTCACATGTTCCACTTTTCAGACAAGTTCCTGAAGGAATACATGCCATATACCGTAGAGCTGGGCCGTTCGTTCGTCTCTCTCGAGTATCAGAATGTGCGCAAGAATACCAAGAGTATCTTTGCTCTCGACAATCTCTGGGACGGATTGGGTGCCCTCACCGTGCTCTATCCGGATGTAAAGTATTTCTTCGGCAAGATGACGATGTATCCTTCTTACATCCGTCGTGGCCGCGATATGATTCTCTACTTCCTCAAGAAGCATTTTGATGATAAGGAGAACCTGGTGATTCCGATGAAGCCATTGAAGTTGGAAACTCCTGAGAGCGAGATGGCAGCTATCTTCACGGAAGATGATTTCCGTGCTGACTATCGCATTCTGAATCATGAGATTCGCCAGCTCGGTTTCAATATTCCTCCTCTGGTAAATGCCTACATGAACCTCAGTCCTACCATGAAGCTCTTTGGTACAGCCATCAATTATGGCTTCGGCGATGTAGAGGAGACGGGCATTCTCATTGCCGTGGATGAAATCCTGGAGGAGAAGCGTATCCGCCATATCAACAGCTTTATTGAGGAGCATCCTGAGGCGCTGAAGATTACAAGCGGTGCCAACAAGATTTTCTACAAGGAAAAAGAATAGTATTTTACTCTTCACTCTTCACAGATATGGTTTAACGATCTATTAGCTAGGTAGTTATAGCGGTGAAGAGTGGAGACTCACTCTTCACCACTCTTCACCACTCTTCACCCATATTATTTTGGAGGAAAGAATATTAGAGAGACAATGGTTCCGTCATCAATGAAGACCAGGCTTTGTCATCAATGAAGACCAGGCCCTGTCATCAATGAAGACCAGATCTTGGAATAAATGATAGCTGAACCTCGCGATAAGTGAAGAGTGGTGAAGAGTGGTGAAGAGTGAACCACCACTCTTCACCGCCCACACCCCCAGTGTTTATAGGGGTTTCAGCCGATTTGGTGAAGAGTGAAGAGTAAAAACGAGAGTAGGTTTTATACCAGCAGAAACAACTCTTACAGCAGCAGGAATACAGCCTGCAAACGGTTGTGGCAGACCTGTCAAAAACTTTCTCCCGACATATCTTTTTGTGTCTGGTTACGGCAAAAAGTTGCCCGCCAAGGGGCAATAATTTGCCATAGTAAGATAAACTTTTCTCTGTGCACGCCTACCTGTGCTAGCTCCTTATACAATAGGCAGGCTGATGCCGTTGATTTTCTGATAGATGTCGAGCGCATAGATGTCGGTCATGCCGCTGATGTAATCCAATACAGCCATGATTCTCTCTTCCAGATTCTCGTTCTCGATGTCGTATTGGCTGCTAACCCGGCGCAGGAGCTGCTTGGAATAGAAACGGGACGGGTTGACGGCTGCTTCGATGAAAACCTTCATCAGGGTAGCCATGATTTGATAACCCGAAAGTTCGATGTCGAGCACCGGCTTGCTTTGGTAAATCTTAGAGTAGGAGATCTTCTCGCATTCCTGGTATGCCTTTTTCTGGCGCTCGGAAATGTGGTCGATGAGACTACCTTCGAATGTTCCGGCTAAGATTTCCTCCTCGTGAGCCAGGAAGGCTGCCACACATTCGTTTTCCAGTTTTCCGATAACGCTGGCTCTCATGTAAACTACTTTTTCGTTTTCGTCAGTCAGTTCTTCGTCGATGATTCGCTGGCGTATCTTCTGCTGGATATCTTCATCGAAGAAACTCAGCAGCAGGTGCTCCGTCTCAGCATAGGAAAGAATCTTGAGCTTGTGGGAGTCTTCGATGTCCATGATTTCGTAGCAGATGTCATCGGCAGCTTCTACCATATAAACAAGTGGATGTCGGGCGTATTTGAGGGGTTCACCTGGTGCCGACTTGCAGGAAATGCCCAATTCATCGGCTATTTTCTTGTAAGATTCTGCTTCGGAAGTAAAAAATCCAAACTTGCCGTGTTTCCCTGCCAAACTGCTGGCAAAAGGATATTTCACGATGGCAGCAAGCATAGAATAGGTCATCACGAAACCACCTTGGCGGCGACCTTTAAACTGATGCGTCAGGATTCTGAAGCCGTTGGCATTACCCTCGAAATGGGTGATGTCGTCCCAGAACTCGGCAGAAACTTCATCTTTCAATCCCTGTCCGGCACCCTCGCTGAAGAAAGTCTGGATGGCTTTCTCGCCAGAATGACCGAAGGGAGGATTGCCCAGATCGTGCGCCAGGCAGGCGGCACTCACGATGGTTCCGATTTCCTCGAAGAGCGTATCCTTCAGCTCCAGGCGCTTCTGGATGATGTGACGGGAGATATCGTTGCCCAGCGACATGCCCACACTTGCCACCTCCAGACTGTGGGTGAGACGGTTGTGGACGAAGATGCTGCCCGGAAGAGGGAAGACCTGAGTCTTGTTCTGCAACCGGCGGAATGCCGAAGAGAAGATGAGACGGTCGTAATCGCGCTTGAATTCAGAGCGGTCATCGTGGCGCTCTGCATGCTTGTGTTCCTGTCCGAAACGCTTGTTTGATATGAGTTGTTTCCATTCCATAATCCGTTGATCCTTATATTTTAAATATTGCACATTTATCGTTCTGCAGCGCAAAAATACAGGAATCTGCGCATAATTCAAAATAAAAATAGATAAATTATATCATTTTTACTTATAAAATGCGTTTATTCGCCTAAAAAGCAGTATTTTTGCAGAAAAATAGAAAAATATGCTGAAAGTACAGATTATCAATAAGGGGCATCAGCCTCTCCCTGCGTTTGCCACACCTCAGAGTGCGGGCATGGATTTGCGTGCTAATATCGATGAGGCTATCGTGCTTCATCCTATGGAGCGTAGACTCGTTCCTACGGGGCTTTTCATGGCATTGCCGGCTGGTTATGAAGCGCAGATAAGACCTCGCAGCGGACTGGCACTGAAGCATGGCATTACCGTGCTCAATACGCCGGGTACCATCGATGCCGACTATAGAGGCGAAATCATGGTGCTGCTCATCAACTTCTCACAGCAGGACTTCGTCATCAATGACGGCGAGCGTATTGCACAAATGGTGCTTGCCAAGCACGAACAATGCGACTTCATCGAGGTAGAAGAACTCGACGAGACAGAGAGAGGCGCTGGTGGCTATGGTCATACGGGAGTAAAATAAAAAGAAAGGAATCGAATCGTGAAATTCAGTTTGAGAAATACTGCTATCTGGATGGTCGTGGGGCTGATAGGCTCTGCGGCTTTGCCGTCTATGGCCCGTAAGGTAAAAGTGAAACACGTGGCGCAGCAGGCGGTAGCTGTGAAGGACTCGCTCAGTCCTAACGACCGCAAGCGTTTTGAATACTTCTTCCTGGAGGCGGGAAGGCAACATGCAGCCAACAACTATTCTGCTGCGATGGACCTCTTTGAGCATGCCCGACAGATAGATCCGAATGCCGCAGAGACATACTTCTATCTCTCGATGTATCACTCTCAACTGAAGCAAGATTCGCTCGCCCTTCACTATATGGAGAAGGCAATACAGCTGGCTCCGGAAAACCAGACCTATGCCGAGAATCTTGCCCAGCATTATATCGGCAAGCAGCAGTATGACAAGGCGATAGATGCCTACGAAGACCTCTATGCCCGCAATCATGGCAATACAGATGCCCTGCATATCCTGGTGCAGCTGTATCAGCAGCAGAAGAACTTCCCGATGATGCTGAAGACCGTTTCGCGTCTGGAAACCGAGGAGGGTGAGAGCGAGCAGTATACGCTTTCCAAGATGCGCATCTACGAAATGATGGACGACAAGAAGGCTGCCTATAAGGAATTGAAGTCGCTGGTAGATGCCCATCCGCTCGACATGGTTTACAAGACGATGCTGGGCAACTGGCTCATGCAGCATCACCGCCAGAAGGAAGCCTTCAAGATGTTTACGGATGTGCTGAAGGAGGAGCCGGAGAATTCCTATGCCCAGATGTCGCTCTACGACTATTACAAGGCAACCCAGCAGGAAGACCAGGCTCATCAGATGCTGGATAAAATACTGCTCAGTCCGAAGACGGATCTGGAAACCAAGGTGATGATGTTCCGTTCGTTTATCCAGGACAATGAGACCCATGGTGGCGATTCCACCCAGGTGGTGGCGCTCTTCGACAAAGTGCTCGATGTGCCGCAGCCATCGGCTGATGTGGCAGAAATGCGTGCTGCCTATATGAGTCTGAAGAAGATGCCGGACAGCATCATCGGCAAGGCTTACGAGAAGGTGCTTGCCATCGCACCGGATAATGTCAATGCCAGACTGCAGCTGGTGCAGCTGCTCTGGAATCAGAAAGATTATACATCGGTAATCGCCCAGAGCAAGGCGGCTCATGCGTATAATCCGGAAGAAATGGTGTTCTATTACTTCGGTGGAATGGCGCATTATCAGAAAAATGATGAGGATGCGGCGCTCCATGAATTCCGTCAGGGCGTTGCACAGGTAAGAGCCGATGTTTCTCCTGACCTGGTTTCTGATCTCTATGCCGTCATGGGCGACATCCTTTACAAGAAGAAGGACAAGCAGGCGGCTTATGCGGCTTACGACTCCTGTCTGCAATGGAAGGATGACAATGTGATGGCGCTGAACAACTATGCTTATTACATGAGCGAGGAAGGCATCGACCTGCATAAGGCAGAATCGATGAGCTATAAGACCGTGAAGGCGGAACCTAACAACGGCACTTATCTGGATACCTATGCATGGATCCTGTTCAAGGAAGAGCGCTATGCCGATGCCAAGACTTATATCGATGCTGCTCTCAAGAACAGCGATTCTACCGAGAATAACAGTACGATATTGGAACATGCCGGCGACATCTATGCCATGAACGGAATGATAGATGACGCCATGAAATACTGGAAGCAGGCGCTGGACGGCGATGGACAGAATGCTGTTCTGAAATGGAAAATAAACAATAGACAATATATTACCGAGGATGAACTGCTGCGTCGTAACAGACCGGCAAAGAAGGAATCGGTAACGAAGAAAATCATTAAGAAAGGTAGAAAGAGATGAAAAAGAATAAATGGATGTTGATGGGTGCCGGAGCTGCCATGATGCTGATGGCTGCTTGCGGAACCAGCAGACAGGTACAGGGAACCGGCAAGGTTGATGCCGGCAAGCAGCAGACATCTGTCAAGGCAGACGAGCAGGGTGAAAGCTTCAGCCAGCGTGCTTTCCTGCAGATGGTTTCGGACAATCAGGTCTACGCCAAGGATATTGTGGGCAAGATGGATTTCACCATCCTGATGGGAGACAAGGAAGTGAGCGTTCCTGCCAAGTTGAGCATGCGCAAGGACCAGCTGGTGCGTATCCAGATCTTCATGCCTTTCCTGGGTAGTGAGTTGGGGCGTCTCGAGTTTGCTCCTGATTATGTGTTGATTCTGGACCGTTATCACAAGCAGTATGTCAAGGCAGACTATACGCAGGTGGATTTCCTGAAGAAGCAGGGCATCTCGTTCTATACCTTGCAGGCGTTGTTCTGGAATCAGCTGATTCTGCCGGGCGAAAAGGAGGTGACCAAGTCAAACCTCAAGAAGTTTGACGTCAACCTGAATGCTGCCGGCAACGAGGTTCCGGTAACCGTCAAGAATGGCTATATGACCTATGCCTGGAATACCAGCCGCGAGAACGGGCGCATCACATCGGCTGATGTCAACTATCAGAGCTCGCAGCATGGCACATCCCGTCTGCATGTAGACTACAGCAAGTTCAAGAGTGTGGGCGTGAAGATGTTTCCGGCAACACAGGTGATGTCGTTTATGACTACTGCAACCCAGAAGAAGCAGGAAATGAAACTTATCCTCAATCTCAACGAGGTGAAGACAGATAGTAACTGGAGTACTCAGACCGAAATTTCAAAGAAATACAAGCAGGTTTCGCCTGAAGAAGCACTTCGCAAAATTATGAGTATCTGATGAAACGTATCCTATTATTAATGATGGCTCTGGTATTCTCGCTGGCTCCCTATGCCCAGAAACAGGTGCAGAAGAAGCGACCAGTGAGAAAGACCGCAGTGGCTGCCAAGCCTCAGAACAGAAAAAAAAGACCGGTAAGGCAGGCTGCCCCTACCAGGGCAGAACGCAAGGTGGCTACCTACAGCAATGCTTCTATCCGAGGATTGCAGGGACAGCGTGCGTCTATCCAGAAGAAAATCAAGGAGCAGGAACAGGCGCTCCGCAGGAATCAGGCGGATGTGAAGAAGCGACTGGAAGACCTGATGATATTGAACGGTGAGATAGACCAGAGTCAGAAGAAGATTGATGGCATCCAGAAGGATATTCATCATATCGACGGAAATATCGGTATCCTGCAGGCGCAGCTGAAAACCCTTCAGCAGCAGTTGCAGGACAGAAAGAACAAGTATATCCGTTCCATGCGCTATATGAGCCGTCATCATACTGTACAGGACAAGCTGATGTTCATCTTCAGTGCCAAGAATCTTACCCAGATGTATCGCCGACTTTCCTTCATCCGCCAGTATTCTTCCTATCAGAAGGTGCAGGGCGAGGCTGTAAAGGCAAAGCAGAAGCAGGTGAACGAGAAGCATGTGCAGCTGCAAAACGTAAAGGGACACAAGAACACCTTATTATATAAGGGCAAGCAGGAGAAGACTGCACTCGAAGGCAAGCAGACCCAACAGCAGGAGATGGTACACGGACTGCAGAAGCAGCAGAAGACCATTCAGGCTGTGATTGCCGACCAGCGTCAGAAGGATGCGGCAATCAATGCCCAGATTGACCGTTTGATTGCCCAGGAAGTAGCCAAGGCTCGTGCCCGTGCTGCTGCCGAGGCTAAGAAGAAGGCTGCTGCAGCTGCTGCCGCCAAGAAACGTGCTGAGGAATTGGCGCGTAAGAAGGCTGCTGCCGAGGCTGCTGCCAGGGAGAATGCACGTCGTATTGCTGAGGCGAAGGCTCGTGAAGCTGCTGCCGAGGCGGCAAGAAGAAAGGCTGCCGAAGAGGCAAGGCTGGCTGCTGAGGCTGCAAGAAAGGCTCAGGAAGAAGCGGCTGCTCAGGCTGAAGCGAAGGCTAAGGCCAAGGCGCAGGCTAAGGCGCGTGCTGCTGCCGAGGCTGCCCAGCGTGCTGCAGCTGAACAGGCTGCACGTCAGGCTGCTGCTGAACAGGCGGCAAGAAAGGCTGAAGCTGAACGAAGGGCTGCTGAGTTGAAGGCTAAGGCGGACGAGGAGCGCCAGGCTCGTGAGATTGCTGCTGCCAAGAAGGAGGCGCAGGAGGAGGCTACCTTGAGTTCGGTAGACCGTATGCTGAGTGGCGGATTCGAGGCAAACCGTGGTCGTCTCCCAATGCCTATCAGCGGCGGTTATCGCATCGTCAGCCATTTCGGACAGTATAATGTACAGGGCTTGAAGGGTGTTACCCTCGACAACAAGGGTATCAACATTCAGGGCAAACCGGGTTGTGTGGCTCGTAGCATCTACGATGGTGAGGTGAGTGCCGTCTTCGGTTATGGTGGCATGTGGAATGTACTGGTTCGTCATGGTGCCTACATCTCGGTATATTGTAACCTGAAATCGGTCAGCGTTCATAAGGGACAGAAGGTAAGTACCCGCCAGGCATTGGGTGCCGTGGGTTCTGACAACCTCCTCCAGTTCCAGCTTCGCAAGGAGACTGCCAAGCTCAATCCGGAGGCTTGGCTGAGCCGATAATGTATGAAATGGTGCAGCCGGTAGTGTTTTTACTGCCTGGTTGCTGTAGATGATAGAAATGAAACCTCCAATCGCTTGGTTTGATTGGAGGTTTTTTATTGCTTGCAAGAGAGATGGTTACTTGCAATTTACCTGATGACGTATCAAAAGCATTTTCTCATGTATTTTTTTATATCTTTTAGGCATTATTTGAGAGCTAAATCAATCGCGAGTTCAACAAGCAAGTGCCAAAAATACAGGAATTGTTGAAAATTGTAGGTTGTGAATAGGTATTCTTATTTGCAGCCGATTTGACTTCTTATGAAGAGCTGATTCGCTATTATTCTGTTCAGTTGAAGTTTGAAAAGACAGACGAATATCGTGTTGTTATTTCGATGTATGATTTTCCCAGTCAATTTATGAGTTAGAAGACTTACGAATTAGAGGAAAAAGAAAACAATTCTTAGAAGAATTTAATGAGTAATAGCCCCATCTTCGAGGTGATAGTCATGCAGTAAGCTTTCCCCTAGTGGTCCTATCCAACAATCTGGCGTAGACCTTTGATGGCTTGCCTCCTGCAAATCGCAGCGATTCCGAGCACTAAATGATTGTTATATGAGGGTGCGTCATGGTCTTATGACGCACCCTCTATTTCCAACCAAAATCTCTTTCCTAGTATTAATCATCATCAACTACTTGTAGTTTTCATCATTGTAAGTGATGATGTCCAGATCTTCTGCTATTTTCTTCAGCCCATTTTTGATTCTTCCACCTAAAGTCCATGACTTTGGCTTGGCGATAGGCGTTTCAACAGGAACTTCTCTTGAATCTTCGGTTGTAGAAGGATTGTCTTCCACTAAAACCTTAGCTGGCTCTTCTCCAGACTCATTTCCAGACTCATTTCCTGGCATTTCTTCTTGATGGACAATAGTAGCTTCCTTCTCTGTAGCATCTGGATTGATGTTATCTATAGATTCTGCTTCTTGCTTTTGCTCGGTTTTATTTGCTAGCGTCTGGAAGTTGTCTCTGATAGGATGATAGAGCTTGTCGATGATTCTCTGATAGTCTTCTTCATCCTTCAATACAGAAGAACTTTCAGGAATATCCTCGGCCAACTCATTGTTCAGACCAGTTGCCAGAATGGTGACTTTGGCATCCTCATCCAGACTGTCATCATCAGAAAGACCCCAAATCACCTTGATGTCAGGGTTCAGTTCATCAAAGAAGGCATCAATTTCTCTCATCTCCCTCACAAAGATAGGGTGCTTGCTGGAAGTGTAGATATTGAAAAGGATGCGCTGGGCATTACTGATATCGCTGCCATAGAGCAGAGGAGAGTCTAACGCATTCTTTATGGCACTTTGAACCCTTCCCTCACCACTGGCTCTACCCATGGCCATGATAGCACCGCCACCGCTCTTGATGGTAGTCTCGATGTCTCGGAAGTCAAGATTGATGGTTCCCTCCACAGTGATGAGTTCCGAGATACTTTTGGTGGCATCACTCAGTACCTTGTCTGCCAGTTTGAAGGCATCCTTTACGGTAATCTCGGAGTCGGCATAAACATCGCAGAGACGCTCGTTGTTGACGATAAGCAAGGCATCCACGTTCTTGCGCATTTCTTCTACACCCTGCAGAGCCTTGACAATTTTCTTTCTCTTCTCGAAGTAGAAAGGTATGGTGATGATGCCAACGGTAAGGATGCCCATCCCTTTTGCAATACCGGCAATGACAGGTGCGGCACCCGTACCCGTTCCACCACCCATTCCGGCAGTAACAAAAACCATCTTGGTTCCGTCGTCCAGCAGTTTCTTGATGTCTTCCTGGGTATTCTGAGCCTCACTTCTTCCCACTTCGGGATTTGCCCCTGCACCCAAACCACTCTTTCCGAGCATGATCTTTACCGGCACAGGCGACTTGGATAGTGATTGACTATCCGTATTGCAGACGGCGAAACTCACGTTTACTATACCCTCTGCATACATATTCTTAACGGCATTGCATCCGCCACCACCCACACCAATCACCTTGATGATGTTCTTGGTAGTATCTTCTGTCTGTCCGAAATCTATAGGAGTCCAATCTTCTTTCATCATTTCTATATTTCAATTTAGATGCAAAGATACATACAAAGAATCAGATTCCCTATGAAAAATCAAACGCAAGCCTTGCAGAAGAAGATTTTTTCTAGATGAGAAACGATTTTTCCCATTCTTTTTGTACTTTTGCAATCTGTATGCAAGAAGAAACAAGAAATATGACCCCAGAGGAGAAAGCCGCTCAGGTAAAGACGCTTTCCACCCAGCTTTTAGCAGAAGGTAGAACCGATCTTTTGTTAAAAGCCATCAGTGTGCCCGTATTGGAACAGCTCCGTATCGAGGCAGCAAGGGCAACCCTCAGTCCTCTGGTCATCACGGAAGATTACCGTTTCTTGCTCCCTGATTATGGAAACAGGGAAGTGCAGCTCAGTCCCATCCACAAGGCCCTCTATCTGCTCTTTCTGAATCACCCGGAAGGAATAGAGTTCAAGAACCTGGTGGATCATCGTGAGGAACTGTTTGCCCTCTACCGAAAAATCGGCAACAGAATCGATTCCGATAAAATCACAGAAACAGTGAATCGCCTGACGAACCCTCTTGATAATGCTATCAACGAGAAGTGTTCGCGCATCAAGGCAGCTTTCTCTGACCTGATGGACGAATACCAGGCCGACTATTATATCATCAATAGCCATGTCAAGCGCCACCAAGGCTCTTCCATGAAGCTCTGGTTCGAGAGGTTGAAGATAATCAATCTCCCAAGAGAACTTGTAGTCTATCAATAATGCTTCTCTTTCCGTTTATGACGATGTAAATACTATCATGTATATATCTCTCTCCGGCTTTTCTTTCCCCATTTGTGAATCGTTCTACTTTTCACATGGATGTTTTCCTCTGTCGGTATAATATACCTTCTATATAGTTATTCCTATAAATAAGGTATGGCAAACTTCACCAGACAATATCCACCTCCAATGAGCCAGCAATAAAGAATGGCAGCCAAAAGGAAAGGCTTAATGCCAGCTTTCTTGAATTTGTCAAAGCTTGTTTCTGCTCCCAATGCTGCCATGGCCATGGTCAGGAGGAAGGTGTCCAGTTGGTTAATCCAATCTACTATGCTTTCCGAAAGCAAACCAAGAGAATTGAATCCAATCACTACCAGGAAGAGAATGGCAAACCATGGAATGCTGATTTTAGGCTTGTTGGTATCAGTATTTTCCAGATTATCTCTTTTGGCAACATCCCTTGCAACGGTCCATGCAATCACCAGTAATACCGGTACCAGCATCATCACCCTTATCATCTTCACAATGATGGCATTGTTGCTCACCTCGGCTCCCATGGCATTGGCTGCACCTACCACATGGGCTACTTCATGAACGGTGGAACCCGTAAAGAGTCCCATCATATCTGGTGATAGGTCAAAGATGCCAGCCCTGTAGAGAATAGGGTAGAGGAACATGGATAATGTTCCAAAGATGACTACGGTGGCTACGGCTACTGCCGTCTTGTAAGGCTTCGGACGAATGGCCCCATCCACACCCAATACTGCTGCAGCTCCACAGATGGCACTTCCGCAAGCGGTGAGCAGTGCGATGCTGCGGTCAATTTTCAGAAGTCTTCCCACCAGGATTCCCAAGCCGATGGTGCCGCATACGATGATGGCGTCCATTACGATGGCAGAGAAGCCCACAGCCATCACATCCTGGAAGGTGAGCTTGAAACCATAAAGGATGATGCCTGTGCGGAGGATTCGCTTGCTGCAAAACTTGATGCCCGGTACCCAGGTGTCGGGCAGGTTGTTACGTAAACTATTGGCATAGAGCATACCAATGATGATGCCCACCACCATGGGGCTAAACGAAAGAGCTTTCACCCAGTCCATGCCACCGATGTAGAAAGCAGCGCATGCGAAGAGTGCGATAAGCAATACGCCATGCAGCATACTGCTCCTTTGTTCTGATAATCTCATATTTTTCTTTTTTGTCGGTTATTCGCTTTTGAAAAGCGGGTGCAAAGGTACGAAAAATCATGAGATGTTGTATATACATAATAACTATACGTTATAACCTTTAGTTATAAATCTCTTGAATGTCTGCTGGAGTTTAGCGGTCTCGCCCCTCTTCTCAACAAAAAGAAATTCTCGTTCCATCTTCAGATTCTCAATTTCCAGAACCTTGAATACTTGTTCATAGATACTCCTGTAGATGGCTCTTATGCTGATGATACCCATGCTTAAGGAATGTTCCACGAAATGCTTGATGCCCTCTGTGGTTCCCAGATTCATCTCAATGTTCAGATCAGAAAGAGCAATGCCGTTTTCCTGCAGGGCTTTTTGGATGACATCCAAGGTTCCGGAACCTAATTCACGCAGTACAATCGGTGTCTGCCTGAGAAGGTCCAGAGAAATCTCATCTTGCTGGGCTAGGGGATTGGAACAATGTACGAACGCCACCAGCTCATCTTTCATGAAAGGAGTGTATTTAAAGGTGGGCTGCCGCTTGATGCCTTCCACCATACCCAGATCTATCCTTCCTGCAGCAAGCGCATCCTCTATCTCATGAGAATTTCCGCTGAGCAGGGTAAGACGAATGTCGGGATATAGTTTCCTGAATTCAGCAATCAGTTCGGGGAGAACATATTGTGAGATGGTGGTACTGGCTCCGATGCGCAGTTCTCCACCAGATTTCTCTGTGAGCTTCTTCATGTCGAAATCGAGATTCTGATAGGCATCGATAATCTTGCAGGCATGGTCAAGCATAAGTTGTCCGGCACGGGTGAGCTGGATGCGATTGCCGATTCTGTCGAACAGTTGCACCCCATATTCCTTTTCAAGCTCTTGTATGTGCTTGCTGATGGCAGGCTGACTGATGAACAGTTCGTTGGCAGCCTTAGTGAAACTCAGGAGTGTAGCCACACTTCTGAAAACTTTCAGTCTTGTATCTATCATTGTATGTTCCTTTGTTATTTCAAAAATCCTCGTCAATATGATGCCGAGTGCAGCAAATCTTCTGCAAAGATAATGCAAATGAGCGCAATGAAAACTTGTTTTCAAATTGCCGAGTGCAGCAAATCTTCTGCAAAGATAACAAAATTCTAGAAATCACTCGCTGGTTTCGCCTAAAAATAGTAACTTTGCATCCAACAAAAAGAAACCAAAGACATTATGAACATTAAGAATATCCATTTGGCCTATTTTAGTGCTACTTTCTCCACCAAACGTATCGTTCGTGAGATAGCATCCCAGTTTCAGAAGCCTGTCATTGAGTATGACATTACCTCAGACGTGCTGAAGGATGATGTCTCGCTGGGAAGTGATGGCGATCTGCTGATAGTGGGCGTACCTTCCTATGCTGGTAGAGTCCCGGAAATGGCAGTTCGTTCATTGAGACGTTTTCTGGGAAACAATACCCCAGCCTTCATCGTATCAGTCTATGGTAACAGAGCCTACGATGATACGCTCATAGAGATGATACGCTCATAGAGCTGAAGGACCTGGTGGAATCCCATGGCTTCAAGTTACTTTCTGCGGCTGCTGTCATAGCCCAGCATTCCATATTTCCCAAGATAGCAGAAGGAAGACCTAATGCGGATGATATGGAGCAACTCCATGATTTTGCTTCAAAGAGTAGGGAACTTCTACTCCAGATACCAAAGATGTCAGCAGTCAGCCGACTGATGGTAAAGGGAAATCGCCCTTATCGTGATACCAAGCCTATTCCTCTGCATCCAGAAGGGAGTAGGGGAAAATGTACATCCTGCCATGCTTGTGTGAAAATGTGCCCTGTCGGAGCCATCACCATGGGGGAACCCTACAAGACCAACTAAAAGAAATGCATCTCTTGCGGACGCTGTGTCGTGGTCTGTCCTGAGCATGCCCGACTTTTCGGTGGCCTGTTGTATAAGGCTGTCAGCTGGAAATTCGAGAAAGCGTATTCGGAACCTAAGCAGCCTGAATTTTTCTATGTGAATGTTTAAAGAATAAGACAGCTATGAGTAGATACAAGACTATCGTCTTCGATGTAGGAAGTGTATTGGTGAACTGGATGCGCATGAACCTTTATACCACTCTGTTCCATGGTGACAGGGAGAAGGCTAAGTGGATAATCGATCATGTGGTCACCAATGAATGGAATGATCAGACAGACTTGGGTAAGTCTATAGATGAATGTCTCTTTGATTTAAAACAGGCTTATCCCAAGTATGCTCCTTACATCGTTGCCTACTGGTACTGTTACAAAGATATGGATGGTGGTGAAATCCCTGGCATCTCTGAGATCATGTGTGAACTGAAGCAAAGAAGATATCGTCTATACTGTCTTACCAACTGGTCTCATGAGACTTTTCCAATTGTCAAGAAGGTACATGCCCGCCTTTTCGACATGTTTGATGGGATTGTAGTAAGTGGGGAAAAGAAGATGGTGAAACTGAATCCGGAGATTTATCAGCTATTATTAAATCGCTATCACCTCCAGGCTTCGGAGAGCATTTTCATTGATGATAGGCCAGCGAATGTAGAAGGAGCCAATCATGTGGGTATTCATGGCATCCTTTTCAAGGGAAGCTTGGACTTGAAGCTGCAATTAGGTGCTTGCCTTTGATTTGATAACTATGATAATGGCTAGCAGGAGAGTAATACCTATCAAGGCACAGCTGGTATCCTGTATGGTAGAAGAACGGTCACCCACATTGATTGGTATGTCAAATAGTTCGGGTGCAATGTAGATGCTCTTGCTTTCTGTCTCTGTTGTCTGGAAGCGTTTGAGCTTGGCATGCTTGTACACGGCATATACAGCATCCACCATCTGCTGCCGTTCCTCACATGAATACAGGGCAAGCTGCTTGTTGTGATTGATGGTCTTTCTAAGCCCGGTAATTGTCTGTATGGAGCGTATAGCGTCCTCATCAAAGTAAATCTCTGCTGCATTGCCTAGGGAAACCAGAAGTCTCATAGGTAATTGATCCACTACCTCCTCAAAAGTTTCCAAAGTCTGGGCGTAACCAAATCTCAGCATGGATTCTTCTCAATAGGGTGTACTGCAAACATTCTGTTTACCATAAGACGCCTTATAATAAAAGTGGGAGTGAAAGCAAGTGCCCGAAAGAGGATGAAGAGATCTTGCTGCTGCAATCCAGTTGCCTAGCCAATTGGGAATCCCATTTTGGTGAGAATTGTATCATACACCGAAAGGGAGCAACAAGTGCCCGAGAAGGTGAAGTTGGTATCATACCTGGTTCACAAAGAACGAGTTCATATATCGTGGAAGACCTTGGCAATCCTCTTAGTTTCATGAGCTGCTCCCATGGAGCTGGCCGTATCATGAGCCGAACTGAAGCTGTAAAGACACTCAATTTAGCGGAGGAAATCCATAAGTTGGACCACTAGTATCTCGTTAAAACGAGACGATTATTAAATAAGTTATTAATACTCAAAAGTTTACGGACTTTTTATAGTGTACTCAGTATTGTAGTCAGAACGAATGTCTCTTTCAGATGCTGGCTTCATCCAAGAGTTCCCGGTATTTAGCTACAGCATCCGAAATCTCGCTTATTTTGATAAATTCATCGGCTGAATGGGAACGGGAGGACTCGCCAGGACCCAGTTTGAACGAAGGGAAGTGCATCAGAGCCTGGTCGCTCAAGGTAGGACTGCCGAATGGCTTCATACCCATGGCTACACATTTCCTGATAAGAGGATGTGCCGGGTCGATGCGGGATGACTTCAAACGGAAACTGTGAGCCTTTACCTCGCTCTTCAGGTGCTGGCAGATAAACTTGTAAACCTCCTCGTTGTCGTAAAACTCGTTGGTGCGGATATCCACAAGCATCGTACACTTATCCGGAATCACATTGTGCTGGGTTCCGGCATTCACTACTGTAAGCGTCATCTTGGTAGGTCCCAGGAACTCGCTTACCTTCTCAAACTTATAGTCACGAATCCATCGCATATCATCCAATGCCTCGTAGATAGCGTTTACTCCCTCGTTGCGGGCAGCATGACCGCTCTTTCCGTGAGCAATCACATCCAGCACCATCAGTCCCTTTTCGGCAACAGCCGGGTTCATGCCGGTAGGTTCACCTACGATGGCAAGGTCGATATGCGGAAGCAAAGGCAGGGCACGGGTAATGCCATCCTTTCCCGACACCTCTTCTTCGGCGGATGCCAGATAGATAAGATTATACTGCTGAGGCTTTGCGGTCAGCATTCTAAATATCTGGAGGAGCGAACAGAGTCCGCCGCCGCAATCGTTGCTGCCCAAGCCGTAAAGTACACCCTCTTCTACATCCGGTGAAAACGGGTTGTGTGTCCATGAAGCCACAGGCTTCACGGTATCGATGTGAGCGTTGAGCAGTAGGGTAGGTCGGCTCTCATCGTAATGAGGGTCGATAATCCAGATGTTGTTCGCCTCACGATGAGGTTCGAAACCATATTTGCGGATGGTCTGCTCCATGATGTCGGCAGCATCCTTCTCGTTTCTGCTTACCGATGGGGTGGCGATGAGCTTTTTCAGCAAATCCACGGCATCGCTTACATATTCTTCTTGTAGCATCATAATCTCTCTATTTTTTGATTTTGGGGCAAAGATACGAAAAAAAGAGCAGATAAAGTGGAAAAAATATCTTTTTATTTTGTGTTCTTAACAAATTCTATTATCTTTGCATCAGAATATAAATATAAGCTTATGCAAATTAATAGTCATCTTTCGGTACTGATTCACGACCTAGCTAAGAAATGGGGAGATAAGCCAGCGCTTACCTTCAGAAAGTTTGGTAGTGACCAGTGGCAAACGGTTTCATTTAATCTCTTCTCGCTAAGAGTGAAACAAGTGAGCAATGCCCTCCTGAATCTTGGGGCTAAACCTCTTGACAAAATCGCTGTCTTCTCGCAGAACTGTGTGCATTATCTGTACACCGACTTCGGTGCGTACGGTATCAGAGTTACCTCTGTGCCTTTCTATGCCAACAGCAGCGAGCAGCAGATTCAATATATGATTAATGATGCGCAGATTCGCTTCCTCTTTGTAGGCGAACAGGAGCAGTATGACAAGGCTCATCGTATCTTTGCCCTCTGTCCATCTCTGGAACGTATCATCATCTTCGATTCAAGCGTGCGCATCAGTACCCACGATCCTGCTGCTCTCTATTTCAAGGACTTCCTGAAGCTGGGAGAGAATCTCCCTCGTCAGACGGAGGTAGAGGAACTCTACAAGCAGGCAAGTATGGATGACTTGGCTAATATCCTCTATACCAGTGGAACAACTGGAGATAGCAAGGGCGTGATGCTGACCTATAGCCAGTATTATGCTGCTTTGAAGGCAAACGATGAGTGCATTCCTGTTACCGACAAGGACCGTGTCATCGATTTCCTTCCATTCACCCATATCTTTGAACGTGGATGGGCATATCTCTGCTTGAGCGAAGGTGCCGAACTCATCATCAATACTTATCCTCATGAAATTCAGGAGAGTATGCGAGAGATGCATCCTACCTGTATGTGTAGTGTGCCACGTTTCTGGGAGAAGGTTTATATCGCTGTAAAGGCTAAGATGGATGATGCCGGTTCTGTCCAGAAGAAGCTCTTCTATCATGCCTTGGCGGTAGGTAAGAAACGTAACATCGAGTATATTGCCAACTGCATGCGTCCTCCTTTGGCTCTGGAGTTGGAATATAGAATTATCAACAAGACTGTCCTGAGCATGGTTCGCAAGCAGTTGGGCCTGGAAAAACCGAATATCTTCCCTACAGCGGGTGCTTACGTGAGTCCGGAAGTAGAGGAGTTTGTACATGCCATCGGTATCAATATGGTGGTGGGATATGGTTTGACCGAGAGCCTTGCCACCGTATCTTGCGATCATTCTGACAAGAAACGCAGTCTGGGTTCGGTGGGTCGTCCAATCTCCTGCATTCAGGTAAAGATAGGTGAGGATAATGAGGTGCTTCTCAAGGGCCCTACCATCACTCCGGGATATTATCATCGTGATACCACCAATGCGAAGGCATTCGACAAGGATGGATTCTTCCATACCGGTGATGCCGGCTACTTGAAGGATGGCGAGCTTTTTCTCACCGAGCGTATCAAGGACCTGTTCAAGACATCGAATGGTAAGTATATCGCTCCTCAGCAGGTAGAATCGTTGCTCCTGGTAGATAAGTTCATCGACCAGGTTGCCGTTATCGCCGACCAGCGCAAGTTCGTATCAGCCCTCGTCGTTCCTGAGTTCCGCCTCGTGGAGGACTGGGCGCGTGAGCATCACATCGCCTTCACTTGCCGTGAGGACCTGTGTGCCAACGAGAAGGTGCAGAAGATGCTGATGGACCGCATCAAGATTCTTCAGCAGCACCTGGCTTATTATGAGCAGATTAAGCGTATCACCCTCCTGGCTCACCACTTCTCTATGGAGTCGGGCGAGCTGACCAACACCTTGAAGATTCGCCGCTCTATCATCAATAAGAACTACAAGGCGGAGATTGACAAGATGTATGAGGAGTAATGGTTTTACTTTGAACTTTATGATAACTCTTTATGATGATGACTCTTATCATATAGTTGGAGGGGATAAAGATGAAGTTCAAAGTAAACATAAAGTTCAAAGTTCAAAATTCAAAGTTCAAAGTTAATGATTACAGCTGACCAGTTGAAAGATGTGATGGACAGAGCTGACGCTCTGCATCGCTATCTCAATATAGACCAGAAGAAAGTAGAATTTGAAGAGGAGCAGCTCCGCACTCAGGCTCCTGACTTTTGGGAAGACCCGAAGTATGCTCAGGAGCAGATGAAGAAGGTGAAAGGTATCCAGAAGTGGCTCGACGGTTATAAGACTGTACGTCTTTATGCCGACGAGTTGAAGCTGGCGTTCGACTTCTATAAAGATGAAATGGTAACCGAGGAAGAGGTGGATGCCGATTATGCCAAGGCGATCAAAGCCATCGAAGACCTGGAGTTGAAGAACATGCTTCGCCAGAAGGAAGATCCGATGGACTGCGTACTCAAGATCAATTCCGGTGCCGGTGGTACCGAGAGCCAGGACTGGGCGCAGATGCTGATGCGTATGTATATGCGCTGGGCTGAGGCTCATGGCTATAAGGTAACCATCACCGATATGCAGGAAGGCGATGAGGCTGGTATCAAGAGCGTTACCATGACCATCGAGGGCGGCGAGTACGCTTATGGCTATCTGAAGAGCGAGAATGGTGTGCACCGACTGGTGCGTGTTTCTCCTTTCAATGCCCAGGGCAAGCGAATGACCAGTTTCGCCAGTGTCTTCGTAACTCCGTTGGTAGATGATACCATCGAGGTATATGTCGACCCAGCCAAGCTCTCCTGGGATACCTTCCGTTCGAGTGGCGCCGGTGGTCAGAATGTGAATAAGGTTGAATCCGGTGTCCGTCTGCGTTATTGGTATACAGATCCAGATACAGGCGAGGAAGAGGAAATCCTCATCGAGAACACCGAAACCCGTGACCAGCCAAAGAACCGTGCCAAAGCCCTGTTGCTCTTGAAGAGTCAACTCTACGACCGCGCCATGAAGAAGCGTCTGGAAGCTAAGGCAAAGATTGAGGCCGGCAAGAAGAAGATAGAGTGGGGAAGCCAGATTAGAAGTTATGTCTTCGACGACCGTCGTGTGAAAGATCATCGTACCAACTATCAGACATCGGATGTTGATGGCGTGATGGATGGTAAGATAGATGATTTCATCAAGGCATATCTGATGGAGTTCCCTACGAATGATGAAGAACAATAATAACCTAAAAAATATATAACTATGGGTGGAAATAAAGAATTAAGAAGAGCTAAGCATGAAGCTTACCAGAAGAAACAGGCTGCAAAAGCAGACAAAGTAGTGAAATGGATTTTTGGAGGATTGATCATCTTGGGTATCCTCTGCATGATTTATACAATGTGGCTTTCAGCTTAAAGTTAAAGGTATAAGAAAATGAGTGGATTGGAAATAGAAAGAAAATTCCTCGTTAAGAAGGGCGACGTTTATAAAAGCGCCGCCTTTTCTTCTAGTCATATTCAGCAGGGGTATATTCCGGCTGAAGGGGCTACGGTGCGAGTTCGCACGAGAGACGAGAAGGCTTATCTCACGATTAAAGGTAAGTCGGTAAACGGTGGTATGACCCGTTATGAATTTGAAAAGGAAATAACCATGGACGAGGCGCAGCATCTTCTGCAACTCTGTCAGGGGGGAGTCATCGATAAGCGCCGCTATCTTGTCAGGAGTGGAGACCATACCTTCGAAGTAGATGAATTCTACGGTGATAATGATGGTTTGGTGATGGCAGAAGTGGAACTGGGAAGTGAGACGGAAGAATATGAGAAGCCTGCCTTCATCGGTATGGAGGTAACAGGCGATAAACGCTTCTACAATTCTCATCTTCTTGGAAATCCTTTCTCGAAATGGCGTGATACTTTGCCGGAAGAATATCGTTAGAAAAGCATTTTAAAGCCTTTTTCTCTTGAAAATGTACGAAAAGTTGCATAAATATTACTAATTTTATACTTTTGCTTTCAAATGTTGCATATATCTCGGAATTATTTTATAATTTTGCAGTCAATAATATGAAACGTTAAGAAATTAGTAAGAGAAAGACAAGAAAATGGCAGAATCAAATAGAGGAAGTTTTGGTAGCAAGATAGGAATGATACTTGCTACAGCTGGTGGCGCCGTAGGTTTAGGTAACGTATGGCGCTTCCCTTATATGGCTGGTCAGGAAGGTGGCGCAGCCTTTATCCTGGTTTACATAGGAAGTGTTCTTCTGTTGGGCATACCATGTATGATTTCAGAGTTTATTATCGGTCGTCATGGTGCCTCCAATACGGCACGTGCCTATACCAAGCTTGCCAATGGTACGGCTTGGAAGTGGGTGGGCTATCTGGAAGTGCTCACGGGTTTCCTGATTACCGGTTACTATGCGGTGGTTTCGGGATGGTGCTTGCAGTATGTTTATGCCAGCATCATGGGCGAACTGCATGGCGACCCTACTTTTGTGGCAAATTACTTCAAGGAGTTTTCTGCCGATCCAATTCGTCCGGTGATGTGGACGGTGGCAATCTTCCTGATTTGTCACTTCGTGATTATCCATGGTGTCCGTGGAGGTATCGAGAAGGCATCCAAGGTAATGATGCCGCTTCTGTTTATCCTGCTTCTTATTATCGTGGTGGCTTCCTGTCTGTTGCCGGATGCCGGAAAGGGAATAGAATTCCTGTTGAAGCCTGATTTCGGAAAAGTGGATAGGAATGTATTCCTCAATGCCTTGGGACAGTCGTTCTATTCCATGAGCATCGGTATGGGTTGCATCTGTACCTATGCATCTTATTTCAGTCGTCAGACCAATCTCCTGAAATCTGCAATTCAGATTTCTGCCATCGACTTGATGGTGGCTGTTCTTGCAGGATTGATGATTTTCCCTGCAGCATTCTCTGTAGGAATATCACCGGATAGTGGTCCTTCGCTTATCTTCATCACCCTGCCAAATGTCTTTAACGAGGCGTTTGCATCAATGCCGGTATTGGGATGGATTATCTCCTTGATGTTCTATGTACTTCTTTCTGTGGCAGCATTGACATCCCTGATGTCGCTTCACGAGGTGAATACTTCTTTCTTCTATGAGGAGTTGAAGATTGACAGAAAGAAGGGTGCTATGATTGTTACGGTATCTTGTGCCATCATTGGTGCATTCTGTTCGCTTTCTTTGGGGGCTACAGATAAGTTGTCGTTCTGTGGCAAGACCTTGTTCGAATGGTTCGACTTCGTAACGGGTCAGCTGTTCCTGCCTACAGCAGGTCTCCTTACCTGTCTGTTCTTGGGATGGTATGTGCCGAAGAAGGTGGTGCAGGATGAATTCACCAACTGGGGAACCCTGAAGGGAAAGGTTTTCAATGTCTACCTTTTCCTGATCAAGTTTGTGTGTCCAATCCTTATCTTCCTGGTATTCCTGAATCAGTTCGGAGTATTGGGATAAGCTATATATATAATAAGGTGTAGTATGTCGTGTTTTATCAGTAAGCATTGAATACTCACCATTAAACATTAAAAACAATGGAGACTAGAGGAAATTTCGGAAGTAAATTGGGCGTCATTCTTGCTACAGCCGGCTCAGCTGTCGGTTTGGGTAATGTTTGGCGTTTTCCTTATATGGCAGGTCAGAATGGAGGTGCCGCCTTCATCCTTATCTATCTGGTTTGTATCATCCTGTTGGGTTTGCCTGGCATGATGAGCGAGTTTATTATTGGTCGCCATTCGGCTTCCAATGCAGCGCGGGCTTATAGTAATTTGGGTAAGAACAAGGCTTGGGGAACCGTAGGCTTGATGGGTGTCATCACCTCCATGATTATCCTTGGCTTCTATGCCGTGGTGGCAGGCTGGTGTCTGCAATATCTCTATGCCAGCATCATGGGTGGTGTGCATGGCGATCCGGAGTATGTGAAGACCTACTTCCAGACGTTTGCTTCCGATCCTATTCGTCCTACCTTATGGGCTGTAGGTTTCATCCTGCTTACTCATGCAGTGGTGGTAAGAGGTGTTCGCAATGGTATCGAGAAAGCTTCCAAGATATTGATGCCGCTGCTTTTCGTGCTGCTGGTTGTCATCGTAATAGCTTCCTGTTCTTTGCCGGGAGCAATGAAGGGCGTGCAGTTCCTGTTTCATCCTGATTTCTCAAAGGTTGATGAGAACGTATTGCTCGAAGCCTTGGGGCAGGCTTTCTTCTCTTTGAGTTTGGGTACGGCTTGTCTGTGTACATACGCATCTTACTTCAGCCGCCAGACCAATCTCTTGAAATCGGCAAGTCAGATAGTTGTTATCGACACACTTATTGCAGTATTGGCAGGCTTGATGATATTCCCGGCAGCCTTTTCGGTAGGTGTGCAGCCTGATAGTGGTCCGTCACTCATCTTTATCACCTTGCCTAATGTGTTCCAGCAGGCATTTGGCGATATGCCTGTGGTGAGCTACATCATTTCAGTATTGTTCTATGCATTGTTGGTATTGGCAGCTTTGACCTCTACGATTTCCATGCACGAGATTGGTACGGCGATGATTTATGAGGAACGCAAGATTACCCGTGCCAAGGGTGCGTGGATAGAGACCATTACCTGCAGCATCATTGCCGTATTCTGTTCTCTTTCTCAGGGAGCAGTTCCTGGATTGGGATTCTTTGGTAAGGATTTCCTTACGAATTGTGACAATTTCACGGCGCAGCTGTTGATGCCGCTTGCTTCGATTGTCACCTGTCTGTTCCTGGGTTGGTATGTACCGAAGAAGATAGTGCGTGATGAGTTTACGAATTGGGGCACGGTGAGCGGTAAGTTGTTCCCCGTCTTCCTCTTCATGATTCGTTTCGTCAGTCCAATCTGCATTCTGCTCATCTTCTTGCATCAGTTTGGTGTTATCTGATACCTATTATATATAAAGCCAAATGCGCTATCAGGCATAGTGCATTTGGCTTTTTCTTCTTTAGAAAGAGACATATAGTTTTAAGGTGAGATGTTCCGTTAAAAAGAGATATAAGGCGTAAGTCTTTCTATTTCGGCTGGTGGAAAATCCTTTAATAGTTTCAGCTCTTCCAGACTTTTTATCGGACCTCTCTGTCGGCGGTAGTCACAGATTTCCTTGGCTTGATAGAAGTTGAGATATGGATGTTGGCGGAGCTGGTTGAGGTTGAGCTTGTTGATGTCAAGCTTATGGATATGGTTGGCATCTATGTGGATAAACGCCAAGGCAGATTCTGGAATGCCTTCTATTTCGTTCAACTGTTCGGCAGCAGCGAATCCACCTAGACGGTCTCTGTATCTTATAATCATTTTGGCATAATAACTGCCAATTCCCGGTATCTTCTGCAGTTCGGTAGTATCGGCTGTATTTATATTAATGTGTTGTCCTGGGTTCAGCTTGTGTGGATAACTGTATACTTTTTCGTTTTCCGGTGTTGTAGAACGGGTGGTTGCAGTTATATCAGGTCTGTTGTATCGTTTCTGCTGACGGTATGGCTCGTTTCTGTAAAAATCGGAAGCAGGCTTGTAGTCATCTGCTATTCTTATGAATGGTGCCAAGGCCTCGTATTGTCTTTTCGTCATACCATAGACACGTGCAAAATCGGAAGGTCTACTATATACACCTCCTTTGGCACGGTAATGAAGAATGCTTCTTATTTGCCAAGCTTGCAGACCAAGACGTTTGAATTGGACAGAATCTGCCGTGTTCGGATCGAATGGAAAAGCCTCTTTGATTTGATATCCTTCTTTATAATATACAGGATTCTGACTAGTGGCATGTTCTGTCCGGTAAGTTTGAATAGAGTCGTTGTCTTTCTGGGCTGTTTCTGATGGTTCCCTATTGAAAAGAAAAATGAGTCCCATTAAAACAGTCATAGCTATTATGATCGCCAGTAAGGCATCGCGATCATTCCGTTGCAGGTAAAATATGTCTCTTAATATCATACACCATTCTGTTGGTTTATATAGGTCGGGATTACTGGACTTTTTTGTGAAGATTTCATCATCGTAAAGCCCTGATAATCAAAAGGCCAAAAACTCAAATTTAACAATGTTTCACCGATTTTTCACCGATAATATAGCTTGCAAAAGCCTATAAAACAAGGCTTTTGCAATATATCATAATTATTTTTGGGTAGTTTTAGATACCCTGCGACCAGGAGCAGATGATTGCAGCTTCTCGACTTGCTCACGCAGCCATCCTATTTGGTCAGCCTGCTGCTCAATCAAAGCCTTCTGCGACTCGATGACGCGTAGCATTAGCTCTGGACTAGAATTAATGTTAACCGTTGAATTATGGATGTGATGAACATTAGTTCCAGAGTGGCGAGATTCATATTCTTCATCCGACAGAAAAAAGTCTTGGATTGGAATTTGGAAAAATTCAGATAGCTTCTCGATGTGTCGAGAATCAATATGCACTTTATCCTTGAAGTATTTCATCGTTATATGAGACGATTCACCAAAGACGAAAGACACCAATGAGCGTACAGAGCGATGTTGCTCTTTTCGCAGCCTAATAACTAAATTACCATTAAACATAGTTTAAAATCTATTTATGTAAGTTAAAAAACACCGCAAATGCGGAATTAAAACACCGCAGTTGCGGTGGTTTCGATTTTTCTTTTTATATTTGCCACAAAATTAATGATAAATTTTATAATATGCAAGAAATTGAAGTTAAAAATAGCGCAATAACCATCCAAGATTATTACGCTAATCTGACCAAAAAAGAGAAGACTCAGATATTGTCATACCTGATTACTCATTACGGATTCCGGTACAATTCAGTTCAGCAGAAATTGACCGGTAAGAGTGATTTCAATCCGAGAGATCTGCTGGTTGTCAAAACAGTTATAAATGAAGAATTATGGAGAAGCAAGTAGAGTTTTTCGTATCTTCGCAAGGCGAAGTATACTACTATGGCCAAGATGGCGAAGCTCAGAGATTCGACATGAGTAAGGCAGAATTGATTAGAGACATGGCAGAGCTTATTAAGCGCATGTACCCAGCAGCATATAAGTTCCTCTATCAAGAGAGTATCAAGAGTAAGCCTAATAAGCTGTATCATCGATTCCTTATTGCGAATCGATTCATTCGATGCAATTTAGGCTCAGACGATACATTGCATTTTGACATTGAGAATGGATTGTTTCATCTAGAGAAAGTGAGTTGCCCTCTCAGAGGTCTATGCCCACAGGAAGGCATTATCTGCTGCCCTAAGGTGAAATCTCCGTTCTTCCCAAAAGAATTGGAAGTTGCTAAGCTCTTCTCTAAGGGCTACGTTGCAAGAGAGATTGCAGAGATACTCGGCAAATCCAAAAATACTGTAGCAGCGCAAATCCGCAAGATGACCAAGAGACTGAACCTCAAGTCTTCGCGTGACCTCATTAAAGTTGTAAACAGCATGAACATATGATATGTAGAACTTGTATGAACAAGAGAAAATGCATCAATGGCTCCTGGTGCAGAGTGTTCAAGAGATATGTGGAGTATAAGTTTATAATATTATGCATAGCATATGGAAAAACATTTAGATAAGTATGTAAAATCGCTCGTTTTTTGTAAGTTAGGCTCACATGGCATATCTATTTTACCAGATGATATAGAGTTCATTGGTGATAATGGAGTAGCAGCGTGTCTTGTTAGACCGACAGGTGAAGAATACTTGTGGTTTGAAGACGGAGCATGCTATTATCGATATGATCGTGCTGCAGACTATTATATTAGATACGAAGGTTTTGATATACAAATAATTTTATGAGCAAGAGAAATAGTGTAATCGTTGAATGTCACAATAATTGCTTACGCAATACAGGTGTCAGATGTACCTTCTGGGGAATTTCGCACAAAGCGTTATTCAAGGAGAAGGAGGATGAAAAATTGAATTACAAACAATTTATGGAACATGATAAATGTTCCTTCTATAAAAACAAGAAAACAAAATGAAAATAAAATTCTGGTCTGACCGCGAGATTAGGGCTGCATTCTCGAAACGGGGGGGGCAAATATAAGGGCATCTTAACAAGGTTGATGTTGGAGCGTAGTATGACATACAGACGTCAGATAAGCTACATGGTCAACGAAGATATCGATAAGATAATGCGCAGAATTAACTAGTACTTTCTTTTATGAGGGAACTGAATTAATTTTGCAGCGACAAAAATATACAGATATGATTAAACAAGAGATTATAGATCGCATCATCAGTGATGTATCAATAGAAGATGTCGCGCGTGATGAAGGTATATCCTTTACCAAGGAACACGGTAGGATGAAATGGGCATGTTGCCCATTTCACAATGAAAAGACGGCATCCTTCTATGTAGACACAGCAACAAACTGCTGGCGATGCTTCGGTAGTTGCAGGTCAGGTGGAAATGTAATTAGCCTATACCGTAAGTTAAAGAATGGTCTACCATTTCCTATTGCGTGCAAGGAACTAGCCAAGAAATATCTCAATGAGGATATTGAGGATGATTACAAGCCGAGCAAGGAGGATGAGGAGAAGCAGAAAGAGCAGGAAGCTATGCGCATAGTACTCACCTATGCGCAAAGCTACTTTGAGGAATGCATGAGTGCTGTAGGTCCTGCCTCCATCAAAGCTAGAGAGGCCGTTCGTAAGAGATGGGGTGCAGATTCTATAGCCACATTCGGAATTGGATATGCTCCTCGCGATGGATTCATCGAGTGGGCCCAGAGGAAGCAGTTGGACTTGGACATACTGGAGCAGGTAGGACTGATAGGAGACGGTGAGCGTGGCAAGTTCGCTATGCTGCGTGATAGATATACAATACCTATCTATGACAAGATGAGTAGGGTGATAGGCTTCACGGCTCGAACACTATCTGATAGAGAAGACATCTGTAAATATCTCAATCTGAAAAACAGCCCTATTTATCATAAGAATACATCGGTTTTTGGCATCAACTATGCACAGAAAGAGGCTAGACTGAAGGATAAGTTCTACCTGGTAGAGGGAGCTCCAGATGTCATTAGATTGCAATCCATCGGAATACTAAATACGGTAGCATCACTAGGTGGAGCGTGGACAGAGAATCAGCTGAAGCAACTGTACAAGCTCAGCCATAAGGTGACGTTCATTCCGGATGCAGATACCTTGAAGCCTGGTAATGAGTTCCCGGCAGGTACCGCTAATGTGTTTGCTAATGGACGAGCTGCACTCCAGACTGGATTCACTGTCAATGTCCGAGAGATTCCTGTTGATTATCCTGCACAGAAGAAGGAAGACCCGGATTCCTGGATAGTGGATATTGGGCATTTCCAGCAGATGAAGGAAGAGGAGTTCATCTTTTGGTACTGCCGCCGCAGATACTGGCCAACAGCAGAAGATATCGAGGAGTTTACGACCGAGGATAGATTACAGGCAATTGCTGATATCTGTGGACTGCTCATGTTAATCAAGGATGAAGACCTGAGAAGCAGTTATCTGACAAGCCTTATCTCTACCTACAAACACTCTCGAGAGTGGAAGGATACACTAAAGAGAGCCAAGGAGGCAGAACTGAGCGAGAAGCAGGAGCGAGAGCGCAAGGGAGACATCAAGATGCTCCGTGAATTCGGTTTTACGGAACACGATAATTGCTACTGGGGTACCAACAAGGAGGGTGATGAGATTCAATGGTCCAACTTTAAGATGAAGCCTCTCTTCCACATTCGCGATGACTTCAACCCTGTCAGACTCTTCGAGATTAAGAATAACAGCGATGAGCCATCAAGACTCATAGAACTCAATATGGATGAGATTACATCGAGCAGTTCGCTACGCAAACGCCTGTTCGGGATCGGTGATTATATCTGGATGGCCAGAGATGAGCAACTTATCAAGCTCTTAGGCTATCTCGGTAGAGTGACCGAGACTGCAGACCCTATCAAGCAGCTGGGATGGCAGCGTGAAGGATTCTATGCGTTCTGTAATGGAGCAAGCGAGGATGGTACCTGGATACCGATAGATGATATGGGTATACTTCGATTGCAGGCAGGTAAGTTCTACCTCCCTGCAATGAGCAAGCTCAATAAGGACAGCCGTGAGTTATATGTGAGTGAGAAGAAATTCCGTCATGAGAAGTTGGTCGACAATCCGACTTCACAAGCTGACTTTTTCGCCAAGGTGGTGCAGGTCTTCGGTGACAACGCCAAGGTTGGCCTATGTTTCTACGTTGCCACACTCTTCAGAGATATAGTCATCAGCAAGAGTCGTTCCTTCCCACTACTCAATGCCTTTGGTCCGAAGGGATGCGGTAAGACTGAGTTCGCAGCGACCCTCATGAACTTCTTCTATAAGTACGAGACCAAATATGAACCTCTGTCTATCACCAACGCATCCATGCCAGCACTCTCTGACTATGTCGGAGGAGTTAGCGATGCCCTGGTACACATCGACGAGTACAAAAACTCCATCACACAGAATAAGGTGGAGTGGCTCAAGGACTTGTGGAACGGTATAGGTCGCACAAAGATGAACATGGACAAGGATAAAAAGCTCGTACAGGCCAAGGTAGATTCCGGAATCATCCTGACTGGCCAGGAGATGCCTACTGCCGATATCGCGTTATTCAGTCGACTTATCTATCTGACATTCGACAAGGGTGAACATACTCGAGAGGAGAAGCAGAATTTCGAGGAACTCGAGCGATTTCGTCAGATAGGAGCTACGCACATCACTCTTCAGCTGCTGAAACATCGAGAGCAATTCAAGAGCTATTTCGGTAATGCTTGGAAAAAGGCCTCTAATGATGTGGAGAGTAGACTTGAAAATGAGAGCATACTTGACCGTATCATGACTAACTGGAAGGTACCAGTTGCTGCATACCTGGCAATTCGTGACTACATCGAATTCCCATTCCGATATGAGGAATTGCTTGATGTAGTTGTCAGAGGCATCAAGACGCAGAACTCCATGTGTAATACTACAGACGAGGTTGCAGGATTCTGGAATATAGTCAATGCGGCAGTACAGATGGGCGAGCTGAAGAAGGACCAGGACTTCAAAATCAAGACTGTTGGCTGCTTGACAACCAACAAGATGAAGTTCGAGAACTGGGTGATGCCTAAGAGCATCCTGATGATACGCAAGGATATAACAATGGCCGTATACCGTAAGCTGGGCAGGCAGATGGATGAGAATCTTCTTCCGAAGGAGTCTCTTCTTCATTATCTGCAGATAGGTGCTGACTTCTTGGGCTCGACTAAGAATCCGGAGAGGTTCATCAAGTTCAACCCTGGCGGAGTGCCAGAGACAGTTGAGAAGCTAGATGCTGGAGGTGTTGTTGTTGGCCGACAGAAGCTATATTATAAGGACAGACCTTTGTGTTTCGATTACACCATGGTATCTAACAGATATGGTATTAATCTCGATACAGAGACTGATAGCGACAGTAAGGATCCTGCAGCTATGACTGACAAGGAACTTGAAGAAGCTGGTTTAGATTACTTGCCACTTTAATCATATATTTTTGTTTAAGATTATCTGTAAGTTCAGAGAGGTGAAAACCTTTCTGAACTTTTTTTGACATTGTGTGTGCATGTCTCGTTGCGAGATTAAGAATATGCGCACGACCCTTTTTAGCGTGTGGCAATTGTGGCAATCCGTGCAACGCTGAGAATCAAGGAGTTGAGAGTGATAGTAGTTGTGGCAATTTTGTGGCAATTTGTGGCAATTAAGAGAGAAGTGTGGCAATGGTTGTGGCAATTGTTACAATATTTATATATAATGTGTCAATAATAAAACTAATATAATATTAATAATCAGGCACTTAACATTTTTGCCACAATTGCCACAACTTAATTGCCCCAAAATGGGTTAGTCAGAAATAAAAGCAGAAAAACACCGCAAAAATAGGATTTTTCTCCTTAATCACTGGTGTAATTCCAAATCTTTTTCGTAACTTTGCAGAGTTTAAAAATAAAAAATATGAGCAAATTCCTAATTTATCTTCATGTAGAGCCATATATTCGTCAATGGCTGATACATTCATTTGGGAATCCGGTTGAATTCCCTGCTAGCAGCAACGAGAATGCTGTAATCAGGAGATTCACCCAGAAACAACCTGCAAGCCTGAAACCTCAGAAGCCATCTGAAGATGATGTTGCCATCTGTATTCCTGCCTGCAAATACAAGAATCCGGAGACCTACAATTATCTCTCACTACAAGCAAAGAAGGCTCTAGAAGAGAGCATCAGTGACCTGTTCCGCATCAACATGTGGAATGATCTCGGAGACCTGGCAGATACTTCATGCAAGAAGATGTCAGCGTTCAGAGCCTGGTGCACCATGCATGGGATTGATGTTGAGTATGCAGAGACAGTGAGAATGAAGTGGTATCGAATGCGTAAGTCATACCAGACCAAAGGGGTTAATCTATTCAACCATAAAAGGTGTAGAAAATAACAATCTTTAACTAAATATTTGCATATACGGTATACCCCATTTCTGTTCAAGTGCGAACAGATGGGAAAACTCAATTTTACACATTTATTATAATGAATATGAGAAGATTAAGTTTCATCTCAGAGGTGCAGAGAGTACCGGTCAGAAAGTTACCGTTCGACACTCTCACCTGCAACAAGACATTCAAAATCGCAGGTTCATACAGATGGGGCAGAGTGAAATGCCAGAAGCCGGCCAAGCTGGAAATTGTAGATAAACTAGAGGATGGACAGCGAGTGTACACGCATAAACTGACACTGAGAATCCCTGACGATGACCTTGATATGAGTGAGCCATACGCATACCTGGTGACAGATGTTGATTCTAACAAGTATCTGATTGGGGTTGGTGGCAGACCGTATCCGGTCATCACCATGTCAGATGTCCACCCAGATTCATACGGTTCTTCGACGATGATAGAGGCGACAATTACCTGGACATATACTCGCAAGGCACCGAAAATTGAATAATTAGCGTATTTTGTTTTTGGCAATTGCCAAATTACCTTTGCAGCAAAAAAGGTAAGCGCATGAAATACGGAATGATGATTTGCGGTACCATCGGAGCCGGCTACGACTGGTGGTCAGGAACCTACGGTACCCGTTCCAAGGACGTCAAGGCATACCTTGACGCTCACCAGGATGAAGAGGTGCATATCGCAGTCTCATCACCAGGTGGTTATGTTGATGAGGGTCTGACTATCTATCAGCTCATCAAAGATCATGGCAAGGTCAACGTACATATCTTGGGTATGACAGCCTCCATCGCTACGGTTCTCTGCATGGGAGCGAAACATGTGGATATGTCTGTCGGCAGTACAATGCTCATACACAATGCCTCTACTGGAGTCACCGTATGGGAGTCTGCCAACAAGGCAAAGCTTGATGAGATCATCAAGCTTTGGCAGAAGCAGCGTGATGACCTCGATACTATCGATAAGGTCATCGCCTCTGTCTATGCTAAGAAGTCGGGCAAGTCGAGCGATGATATCCTCGCCCAAATGGAAAAAGCGAACTGGCTCAGTCCTGAGCAGGCGCTTGGAATGGGGCTGATTGATGAAATCAAAGACCTGGATGAGGAGGATAAAATGCGACAGACTAATCTTGCCAAGAGATTCAATAACTCAGTATGCTCTAATCTCGGTCTACCTCCACTACCTCGCGTGACCGCAGCTGAAGAGCCTAGCAAGACATTCCTCGAGAAAGCGTACAACTCTCTCAAGGAAATGTTTAAAAACAATTCACAAATAATTAAAATGAAGAAGAAATTCCTCAACCTTCAGAACATCCTGGACCGCAAGGATGATTTCGAAGTGAACGATGAGAGGATTACTCTCACCGATGCAGAGATGCAGAAAATCGAGGATAGCCTTGTTCAGAAGCAGAAAGATTTCGAGGAGAAGTCAACTGCACTCGACGCAGCTGAGAAGAAGGTCAAGGACCTGGAAGCTCAGATGGCCGAGAAAGACAAGGATATCCAAGCTAAGGAGCAGGAGATCAAGGATCTCAAGGGCGCACCGGGTGCAGACACCCAGGATGACGTCAAGCCAGAAGTTGACAGCGTTGACTCTGGCGTCATTTTCAATGCATTAAAGCAGGTTAATTAAAATGGCAGTTGCTGATAACACAATTCAGATTACTCCCGATTCACTGAAGACCAGTTTCGCCAAGTACCGCAAGGACATCATTGAGATGCCGGTACGTGCTCTCGACGAGGCAGCCAAGTACATGAGCCGACGCATAGGCGTTCGAGGCAAGGAAACGGTTGGAGAACTCAACGGTGATATGGAGCTCGGTCCATACTCTCTTACTCGTAAGGATGAGAATGGCGTAACCATCACAGGCAGAACCTTGGAGACTTTCCTTGGATCATGCGTCAAGCCTTTTGAGCCGAACGCTGTTCGTGAATCTATCTATGGCTCTAACGTGTTCCAGGGGGATGCGCTCAAAAATCAGCCTATTACAAAGTTGGTAGGCTGCTACCTTGCAAGTAAGTTAGGTGAGGCTCTTTTCATGAACCTCTTCACCATGAAGCGCAATCCTGCAGGCAAAGGTACTGCAGATCTAGCTGATGGTTTCAAGACCATCTCTGATGCTGACATCAAGGCAAAGGCAATTTCTGTAGAGAAAGGCAACCTCTTCAATACTACAGCGATGACTGGAGTCAATGCTGTTGATGTCGTTGAAGCATTCTACGATAAGGCTGACCCTAAGTTGCAGGGCATCAAGACCTACATGTTCATGAATAGTCATGAGCTCACCCTCTATCGTCGTTGCTATCGTGACAAGTACGGTACCGTCAACTGGAATAACGAGTTCAATCACAACAAGATGGATGGTGCGAACAACTGCACCCTCGTAGGTCTCGATAACGTACCTGTGGGTTACAAGATCATCACTCCAGGTAGCAACATGCTCATTGGTTTGGCTACAGAGGGTGATAAAGCGAATTTCAGCGTTGAGAAATCTCTTGATTCTCACTTCCTGGTTGACTTCGTCGCTACCATGTACTTCGGTGCACAGTTCGAGTCAATCAGCAAGGAGCGCACTCTGTTTGGTTATGATACTATCCCTTCTGAGTAAGGGATAGCTATCAATTCTATATACATTATTATATATATAATATGGCTACAAAAAAATCATGTACTGATGCCGTCGACCTCTACGAGGACGTGATCAAGTGTCCTGGTCAGAAGCGACTGCCTGGTACTCGTGCATACGGTTGGTTCATCCGTCGCGCATACATCACTAAGCTTGCAGAACCGCAGAAGGAGGCTGCTACAGCTCTTAAGGACTACCTTGTTATCAAGGATTCTCATACCTTGCAGGCTGACAAGAAGTGGATTAGACTGGAGTTCATTCCAGACAAGTCTTCCATGGCTCCGGAGGCTCAGGGCGAAGAGGGCAGCAAGACTATGAACAACAAGGCGACAATTGTTCTTCCTGGTACAGAAGAGGAGCAGCAGGCAGCTGCTTCCATGCTGCTCAACGATGATTGCATCTTCCTCGTTCCTCAGCGAAATGGTAAGGTTCGCCAGTTTGGCGATGCTGCTTTCACCGTCAACGTCACTCCTTCAGCAACAACTGGTGCATCAGTCACAGATGAGTCTAACACTACGTTGGAGATCTCTGTTGCCTGTGAGACCATGCCACCTTTTTACTATGGCGACATCGTTACCGCTGATGGTACTTACAGTGGTGAGACTTGCAAGCTCAAAACTGTATCTGAGGGAACTTAAAGCGATACTTTCTTTATCATAAATCTTTTATGTAGCTTGGCGAGGCGAAGAAATTCGTCTCGCCTAATTAATATATAGCAATATGAATGATAATAAATTCACGCAGAAAGTCAAGGAATGGTTCGATAAGGATCATACTGATGAGAATATCCGTGAGGGAGCGATGCTTCTCCTTCAGATGAATAACAACCGATATCTGTTCCAGCAGATCAATTTTGACCCACAGGGTAAATTGGAGCTGCTTAAATACGAGTTGCAGAAGCATCTCAATTATCGCATCGAGGGCATGACACTCGATGAGGTGAAGGAATACGACAAGAAGGTCACCCCTATACTGCAGTCAGCTATCGATAAGACATCTGAAGCTGACAAAATTGCTGCAGAGCTTGCTCCTCATCTGCCTGTATACGAGGATAATGAGGATATTGACTCCCTCACACCTAAAGCGCTTATTGCAAGAGGTAAGCGTGAGGATCATGACCAACTCCCTGAGAATATTCAGCAGATCTGGGATGCCAATGCTGCACTCTGGAAGAAAATCAAGGAGCATTTCGAGGCTTGCAAGGCATACACTCAGTCTTGTGACCGATACGAGGGATTGCATGCTGCCGATGAGGGCTTCAAGAAACTTCTCCACACGCTTAAGCAGGAGTACTATGCATACAAGCAGGGTATGGCAGAGTATGACGCTGCTCAGCCTGGCGATGAGGATGCTCAGTCTGCAGAGCAGACAACAGAAGCTGCCATCACCTCAAAGCAGATTGGCAATGCTCGCTCCTACATCACCAAGAACCTTGACCAGCTTATTGGCTTGATGGAGGCTGGTAACACCGGCAAGGCTGACGCCTTGCGTGCCAAGGTTAATGAGCGTGTGCAGCTCTTGATTGCAGCCAAGGCAGAAATCACAGCTGATACCATCGCCAAGATTCAGCAGGCTGGCATCGAGATGCCAGTTGAGGAGCAGCAGGTAGAGGAGAGCGAAGCCGAGACTGAGGAGGAGAAGGTAGATGAGAACGAATCAGATTCAGCAGGTTCTGAAGCCGCTCCGGCAGAGTAGTTCTCAGGTCTTCCTTGGTCAGGGGCTGTACACCCTTGGCTTGTTAGGCTGGATACTGGAGCAGACCGGACAGGCAGATATTGCCGTCACGACCTTCTCTACATCTGATGCCTTTTTGTCAGGAGTCATCAACCTTCGAAAACGAGGGTTGATAAACCATTCAACGTTAGTGGCAGACATTAAAGCTTCAAGTAAAACTTTAAAGCTAAAACGCTTAATGACAGAGGCTTTTGATGATGTTAGGCTTACGCTCAATCACTCAAAGATTATGTTGGTCAGTAACGCTGAATGGTTAGTATCCGTGATAACATCGCAGAACCAGACGTATGGTGATCGAGCAGAATGCACCTTCATCTCTCTAGACAGAGACGTCTATCTCGATATTCATAATATGCTCAATAATCTGTTAGATGATAAGAAAACAATTTCCATTCCTCGAAGAGAGTGAATTATATCTGCAGACTGTCTATGATCTTGCCAAGACCATGACGCCTGTTGAGGAAGTTCCCATCCTGATGGACCTTTCTCCAGATGAGTCTGTGGCTATGCAACTGGAGCTGCAGGATCCTAGATCTCCATATCGCAGGCGCTATCTAAGAGGTTTAGCGGAGACCGCTAATGAATTGAGAACCAACAATATTGCATTGGCAAATGTTGGCTCTCCTGGTGCTTATCAGGCTGTCATGTCACAACTCTCGCAGATTATTGCTAAAATCTCATGATATGAGCCTGCCAGTTAATGTTGATGATTACATGAAGTGGATGCCTCTCAACGAGGATGAGCTTCTAGATCTTCATCTCTCAGCTATCGTCAAGGCGAGAGTGGAGAGGCTTCGAGGGTGCTATGCGTTCTGGCTACGATACCCTCGATATACCGTCCGGGAGATGGTGGACCAGGATAAGGCGATGTTCGGGGTCAGCGAAAGCCAGGCTTACGATGATATCCATCTCTGCCAGCTGATGCTGGGCAATCTCAATGCGGCATCCAAGGAGTTTTGGCGCTGGAAGGTCAATCAGGAGATTGACGAGGACCGCAAGGCTGCCAAGGCTGCCGGTGACTTCCGGGCGCTTGCCGTGATGCAGAAGAACCGCATCAAGAACAATCGCACCGATACTCCTGATGAGCCTGAACTGGCATTCGACAAGATTGTTCCTGTCGAATTCCGAATGACAGATGACCCGACGGTCATCGGTTTGCAGAAGATTCCGAATCTTCGTGCAAAAATCAAGAAAATGGAGAAGCGCTACTCTATGCCTGACATTGAGGATGCTGACTTCGAAGAAATTCCGCCAGATGATGACAGCAGCAAGACCTAAAGAGTTATACTTCAACGACGTTCAGTCTCGTGTACTGCAGCTCATGCCCAAGACGCTGGTTTGCGAGTGGGGGCGCGGTACCGGTAAGGGTGTGGTCGAAGCTGGCCGCATCCTCTATGCCGTGCAGCACATGCCAGGCTGCTGCCTGGGCATGGTTGCTCCGTCGGTCAAGCGCTGTCAGACCAATATCCTGCCATCTGCTCTGGTTCACCTGGAGGAGTGGGGATACAAGCGAGATGTTCACTACATCGTAGGCAAGAAGCCATGGAAGGCGCTGCATTGGCAGGATCCGCACTTCCAGCCTATGAACTGGGAGAATACCGTAGCCTTCTACAATGGCAGTTACCTCAACATCATATCTCAGGACCGAAGCGGTACCTCCAACTCCCTCTCACTTGACCATGTGTTCATCGACGAGGCGAAGTTCATAGACTGGGAGCAGCTGAATAATGAAACGCTACCGGCTAACCGTGGTAATAAGCAGCTGTTCGGTGACTGCTGCCTGCACCATGGTCTGACCATTACTTCAGATACTTCAGCAACCAAGAAAGGTTCCTGGTTCATGTCGTGGGAGAAGAAGATGGATAAGGAGCTGATTGCTACTCTTGAGACGGTGCTGGTACATCTGCACAGTATCCGCAACAAGCTGGCTGCTCACCCAGAGCGGTATGATTACTACATGTCGCAGGTGCAGAAGTATGAGAAGGTTCTGCACTCACTTCGTTCCTATGCCCTGGTTTATTCCAGATGCTCGAGCATCCAGAACCTGGCGATTCTGGGCGAAGACTTCATCAAACAGATGAAGCGAGACCTTCCTAAGATGACCTTCCTCACTAGCATCATGTGCCAGCATGTGGGTATAGCACAAGATGGATTCTATTCTGGTCTCGATGAGGACCGGAATTTCTATACCGCTCCGAACACAACCTTCCTCGATAAACTCGGTTATAAGTTCGATGTGAAGCATGATAGAGTCGATTGCAGGTCAGATGGAGACATAGAAGACGGTTTACCGCTAATCATCGGAAGCGATGCAAATGCAAACATCAACTGTTTGGTGGTCGGTCAGACGGGTTCTGACCAGAAGCTTCGCATCTTGAAATCATTCTATGTCAAGTATGAGCGCAAGCTGCCAGAACTCGCTCAGGACTTCTGTGATTATTACAAGTATCTCAAGTATAAGCGTGTCATCTTCTACTATGATGCGACATTCGTTGGAAACTCTTATGCTACTCATACAGAGGACTTCTATCAGATAGTGTCTAAAGTCTTGAGACAGAATGGTTGGCTGGTGACTGAAGTCTATATTGGCAAACCGTGGAATCACCTGCAGAAGCAGGAGCTCATCAATCGTATGTTCAAGGGAAGGGCGAACCACATGATCCTTATCAACAAGGATAATAATGATGACCTCATCATCTCTATCGAGAGCGCTGGCTGTTACAACAACGGCAAGGATAAGCGAGGAGAGAAACTCGTTGAGACGGATGAGGACAGACTGGAGAACCGTACTGACTTCTCTGATGCGTTCGATACGGTCTGCATTGGTGCAGAGAAATTCCCGCAGACTGTTTTATATTCTGGTGGAATAGGTTGCCATTTCTCTAATAGATAAGTTTTTTTGTTTTCATTTTTTGTTGATTTTTTGGCTATTCATTTTTTGAGGCTGTTGCTCGTGAGAGTAGCAGCCTTTTTCCATTCTTGCTACAGAATAGGTATCGACCCTGCAGGTCGATGGTTGTTTTGTCTGCTTTTCCGTACTTTTTCTTATTTCATTCTCGAAACTCGATGGTCACTCATCCGAATTTTCCTGTGCGAAGGTAGCTTCTGGCGATTCAAACTGCTGTATGAACCTGCACTAAAAAAAGCCAAAGATTCTTCACGCAAGCTAAATCTTTACCTTTTTCTACCACAGAACCCCACATCTGTTTGCCTCTGCCAGCGCATTGTTGTGCACAGGAAAAATCGAAAGAGTGACCGAGCTTTATACGGAATGAAATAAAAAAAAATACTCCAAAGCAGGGAGATTGGAAAAATCTCTGAGATCCCTCGCATAACCAGAATAGAAATTTTAAAAGTTTAATGGATATGAAACAGAATTATTTCGTGGAATACGTTCCAAACGCTTACATCAACCTTTGTGTTGATAAGAATCAGCAGAGAGCAAACAATCAGCTCATCTATGATTTCAAGGCAGGCAAGGCAGCAGCAACACGCTTCTGCGGTGAGTTGTTAATCAGCTATCTGACAAGACAATACGGAAGTCTGTTAGATGATTTCGTTGTCGTTTTCGCACCATGCAGCGCACAGTGGAAGTATAACAAGCGCTTCGGCTATCTTGCAGCTATGCTCAATAAGGCAGGAATAAAGACCGCAAACGAGCACGTACGAATCTATGGCGAACGCAAGCCTACCCATAACGGTGGAAGCCATCACGTGAGCGAAGACATCTATCACGTTACTGTAGATAGCAGCTTCTTTGCAGGCAAGAACGTCATCCTTTTTGATGACCTACTTACAAGTGGTCAGACTATCACCGAGTTTAAGGAGCAGCTTGAAGCAGCAGGCGCCTACATCGATAGAGAAATCTTTGTAGGTCGAACCGTGCACCATTGCCCAATCAGCAAGCGAGGAGTCTTGCAGGAGATGGCAGAAGGCTTCTATGAAGCAGTAGCAGCATCAAAAAGATGTTTCTCACAAGGCATCAATAACATCAATAATAACATTAATAAAGCAGCGTAACATGAAGACATATAATGATATACTAGCAGACGAGAGACCGGAATTTAAGGCAGCTAACTATGGATTTGAGAACTTGAGTAATACCGAACTTCTATCCATGATAATCAACCGAGGGGCAGGAACAAAGGAAAGCATCAATCAGGCTAGGCAGTTAATGAACATGGCAGACGGGCGTCTGAGTAACCTTGCAAAGTTATCCTTTGACGAAATGCAGGTGGTGCAGGGCATCGGAGACTGCAAGGCACTTGCTGTACTCGCAGCCCTTGAGATAGGCAAGCGCAGGGCAAGAGAGCATGCAGGGCAGAAGCCCGACCTAGGCAGCAGCCTGGCAATCTACAACTATCTACATCTGCAGATGGCAGACCTCAATGTAGAGCAGGCGCATATCCTGCTGATGAATCAGAATTTCCGTCTCCTCAAACATGTGAAGCTGAGTGATGGAGGAATCACAGAAACATTGGTAGATGTGAGAGTGATGATGAAGGAAGCAGTAACCGCAGGCGCAACCATTTTGGCATTGGCACACAACCATCCAAGCGGAAACCCAGCACCAAGCAGGGCAGACGATGAACTCACGAGGAAGGTGAAGCAGGCTTGTGATATTATGCGCATCTTCTTTATGGACCACGTGATAGTAACAGATGGCAACTTCTACTCTTATCACGACAAGGGCAAGCTATAGGACGAAGGGCAGTGAGTTCACTGCCCTTTATTTTTGGGGCTATCTCGCTGGTGACCGCTGGTGCAGGGATGGCAGAAAGATGGCAATCGGCAGGGCAATCGGCAGGGCAATCGGCAATTGCCACAGTAAAATTGTGCTACATATTCCGCTGTAATCGGGCAAGGCAATTGCCTTGTAGCGTAGGGCAGTGGGGGCTACCCTTACAGGTAGAGCACGCTCTTTTTTCCTCAACTTTTCAAAAATCCATGATTTTCAAACAGTTGACAAAAATGACCGTGGAAAATTTGTGCAAAAGCACCAAATTTTGCAATCGGTTGCCTACCGATTGCCACCCGAAAATGGCGACTTATGACAATTCCTACAGAATTGCCACAAGAAACGCGCCATTTTCGGGTGAACCCCTACATTTCATTTCGGGGTAAAAGAGGTAGTAACATTCTTGTACATCATTCTAGAATGATGAGAAAAAGAGGTAAAAACCGTCTTTGATTGGGCTAAACACCTTAAATTAAGGAGTAAAACCCTAAAAATGCGGTATTTTTCTTGTCGTTTCGAATTATTTTCGTATCTTTGCAACCGATTTACAACTCATTTAGTACTATACTTCATTGGTTATTTGTTAGGAATTAAAAAGTTAAAATTCCATTCCATTAAACAAAGTTTAATAGGAGTCTTCGGGAGAAGATGACTAGGGTGCAGGAGTTGGCAACAAGCTTCTAAGTCTCGACACAATGCACCCACAAATTTATATTTCCCAATAGACATCAATAGATATTATATTTCTTTAAAGGTAATAAGTTGGAATGTTTGAGCCATCTGTGCGGGAGCATGGATGGCTTTTTCGTACCCAAATGTTAAAAATGAGTTAAACATAAAAAAAAGTTTATGTTTTATTTGGTTATTAAAGGAATTTTATGTACCTTTGCATCGTGAATAGATAACTAGATGTTTAACAATTAAATTTTGAGCGTATGACACAAAAAGAGTTAGAGCAAGAAATTAAAAGAAAGGAAGACGAAATCAAGGCTCTTCTCGAACTGAAAGACTTGGTTTTCGATTACGAGAGACAGATTGATTTGAGACTCGCAGACCTTTCTAAGCTCTACAAGCAAAGAAAAAACTAAAAAAGTCCTCCCCTACGGGGGAGGTTCTTTAAACAATATAAATATAAGGATATGGAAAATATTAAAGAATTAATGGCAGAGTACATGGCATTGGCTAGCAAGCAGGATGCCAAGAGCAAGGAGCGCAGAGACGAGATTCATCGCTATCTCAGCGCAAATGCTACAGAGGAGGATAAGAAATATATTAGTGAGGTGGTTGTAGATAGAGTAGCACATTTGAAGCTGGAGGTGGCCACATTGCGTGAGCAGCTAGCCGAAGATGATTACAAGTTGCTTCCACTTCGGTATATTGCACAGAAATACTTTGGCAAGAGTGCTGCTTGGCTCTCTCAGCGTCTGAATGGCTCAGAGGTTCGTGGTCATGTCTATACACTCAATGCTGAGCAGAAAGATATTTTCAATCGTGCCGTCCAGGAGATAGGGCAGCGCATTGGCTCTTTGCAGTTAGCATAGAGTTGTCTATTCACACAAAAACCGTCCCCGACACGATTCCGTGCCGGGGACTTATTATTCACATATATTTGATCTTATTTTATATAAAATTATGTTACTACAAGATAGTGAGACCTGCAGGCAGGATCGACTGATATCGTCTCTATTTTAATTGCTTTAATAGGTTGGATAGCTGCACACTTAGATGGGGCGATTGAAGCAATATCAACAATATTCCATGAATAATAGAGATAGCAATGAGAAAATTTACCGTAATTTGGAGAAGTGTTATACGCTTCTCCAAGTTCATATAATCTTTTCTTTCCATACCTTAATATATATTATCTAGTTAAACCGATGCAAATATACGGGATTTTATTGAATATCCGTGGAATTTTATTGAATATCCGTGGAATTTTATTGAAAAACAGAGAAAATCAGAGAAATTCATTCCTCAATACCCCGATTTTATGCTCTACAACATATTTCCTGTAGATACTTTGTCAGAGAGGTTGAATGTCTGAAATATTATTGCTATTTTTGCACTTGATATAAACAACAAACTTATGGAAAAAGGAAATATAAATTTTGTTGCCATTGACTTTGAGACAATGACACCCGAGCTGACAAGCGCATGCGCAGTTGGTATGGTACAAGTAGTAAATGGTGTAATCATGCAGAAGTTCTATAGCTTAATTAAGCCATATCCTGATGAGCGTACAGAGCGAAACACATTCGTGCATGGCATTACTGAAGAGATGGTGGAGAATGCACCTACTTGGGATATCGTTTTCCCAGTTCTGAGAAGCTTCGCTCAGAGTGGTTGCATAGCTTGCCATAATGAGGGTACTGAAGCTAACATACTCTCAAGACTAGCTGAAGTTTACAACCTTGACATGCCAGGATATCAGATTATTGATACCATGCGATTATTACCTGGTAATAATTCGTTGAAGAAGATGTGCGAGTTGATGGGAATAGAGATGCACGACCATCATGACGCATTAGCAGATGCAACTGCCTGTGCTGAGATTGTACTGAAAGGTGCAGGCATTGATGTCACACATCATCATTATGAGAAGCCTGACTATAAGGCTCACAAGAGCCTGACTGGAGAAGTCAAACAGCCATTAGCTGATGAAGATGTAGCTAACAAGGACAATCCGTTCTTCCACCAGAAGGTGGTAATCACTGGAGTGTTTACGGCTTTCCCAGATAGAGAGAAGCTGGCTTTTAGACTTCGTGACTGCGGTGCAGACATCAATTCCTCTATCTCGGCTAAGACTGATATCGTAGTTAAAGGTGAGGGAGCAGGACCTTCCAAGATGGAAAAGATAAAAAAACTCAATGAGAAAGGAGCTAATATCAGAGTCATCGAGGAGAAAGAGATGGTGGAAATAGTAGAGAAATATGGTATATAAATAAAAAAAATGAGCGAGGAATGAAAATTTCTCGCTTTTTTTTTGGCGGTTCCAAATTTTCTTCGTACTTTTGCCAACGCTAACAAGATGATAGTAGTCTATCCGGCAGGGCGACCGTTTCGCCTATGGCTTTTAGCCGCAGGCTTTTTTTATGCCTAGGAAAATCTTTTTTCTAACTGGGAAAATAATTTTTTCCAACTGGGAAAATAGATATGCCCAATACATGGCGGCTGCATGAACCGTAAGATTTGATTTGTCCTCTCGGATAAGCCATCATCTTGTTAGCAACGGGGAATGCAGCCGCCACCCTTTTATACAATCGGCTGTTAATGCTAACAAGATGATGCAATATGCAGAATTCAATTTTATTAAGTGATGCGCAGGTGAGACCTGCAGGCATCAGCGTTGAGGAGGGTATCAATACCCTCAAGTGTGAAATCAAGAAGCTCGCCAAGACCAAGAGCGAGACCTTCAGCTATATCTGCGAGGAGACCGTGACCTATGGAGAAGTTGTGCTCACCATGGTTGGTTTCGCAGCTGTGATGGCTATTGTCATGATTGGTGGATTCATTTTCGGAGGGGAGGTGATGTAGTTATGTATAAGAGACAGTACAGACGACGCATCGCCAAGCTGACAACCAAAGACATCAGCAAGTGCCAGTTCTTCATAACTGAAGGCAGGAATATGAATGCCCATAAAGTGGAACTCAAATTTGAGAGAGACAACAACGTTGTCGCATCAGTTGTTTTCATCGATGATGCGCCACACAAGCAGACTGTTATCCGATGGTATGATCATCGCTACTTTGTTCTTCGATATGGAGCTAAAGAGGCTAAGGCACTCAATATGACGCTAGCTAAGTTGAAATCTATTAATGGTACACTATCATGAGCAGACCAACTAATATAATAGAACTTCACCAGAAGCGTAGAAGAGTCTATGAGGCTCTGGCAGACAGAGCCATCAAACTGGATATTGAGCACGGTGAACTTTGGAAACAAATCGAACTCTTGAGGAGTGTTGCTCAATTAGTCACTATAGATGATATCCGCAGAGAGTTAGTTGATACAATCTGCAGATTGGAAGCTAAAGACAGGAGAATATGCAGACTGCGTGATAAGCTGGAGCTGTGGGCGGAGAAGATATATGTAGCTCTTGAGCTCATGTACAGCGCATACGCTAGAGTATATTCAGTAGAAGAAGAATTCCCTTATGACGAATAATTATGGCAGAGAAAGAGGTATATAACAGCGATGCGTTCGAGCAGAAGCTGCTCAGCGCATACTTCAAGTTCCGTTCTAACCTTCCCCAGAAGGATGACAGCGGTCTTGATTACATGAAGAGCTTCAAGACTACGCAGGATATTATCTGCGAACTTGACAGCATGGGTGGAGTTAGCTACAGTGGTGTGAACAAGTACATGCTGGAGCATGACTACTCCATCGCGACACAGCCGGACGGTACCGTGGCATGGGCCATCTGGGAGAGAGTAATGCCAGTTGATTTCAAACGTCTAATCAAATAATCCTTCATAACGTTTATTTAACTATCATGATTTGCGGATGGTTGCTCGAGAGAGTGGCCATCCGTATTTTTATTTTGGCAATTGCCATATTAACTTTGCACTAAAAAAGATAATATGACCATCAAATCACTACCATCGGGCAAAATGTTCCTGGAGAACATACCCGACATCATCATCATGACCGCCAGAACCAGGCTGGCTGTGACCATCACCATCGGGGGTAAGACAATCTACGAGGAGTTCCTCTATCCTGCAGATGGGGAGGTCGTAGTGTCTGACATGGCAGACATCTTCAGACCTTATGCAAGGCAGCAGCTTGCAGTCTCTGCTAGCGTCACCATCATCGAACAGAGCGTTGATGGAGAGACCGAGGCCAATATTGAAACCAGGCAGGCAACCCTGCAGGTTTACTATGCATCAGTAGATATTGTGGGAGTAGATTGCTCCAGCTTCCTGGACAATCACTTCCTGACGTTACTGAACTCAACCAAGAAGACGTCTGAGGGCAGACTGGAATACCTTCACTACATAGGCAAGGATGCGGCAACCGTGAAGGCTTACTATAAGCCGCACGATGCCGAGGGAGACGAGGAGACACGCACATTCAATGCTACTGCAGTAGCCGGCAACGATGTCTATACGACCATCGACGTCTCTCCTTCCAGATTCTCAGTCGAGAACCTTGACCTGCTCTACTACGAGGTAGAGGCCGGCAAGAGAATGCTGCGATTCGTCAATGACCCTTCCAAGCCTGACTGCGCTCCATGTCTGCTCTTCACCAACAGCTTCGGCTGCCAGGAACTCATCTATTGCGAGGGCAAGCATGAGGTGAATCCGGAATATACCAGGGATGCAGCCTATATCGGAGGCATGAAAACCAACTACCGAATCACGGAACAGCGCAATTTCAATGCAGATACCGGCTACCTCAATACCGACATGGCCAACTGGGCAGATGACCTTTTCCGCTCCGATGAGGTATACATCGTCAACTTCGTTGATGGCAATCCGGTGGTAGGCAAGCGCATCACCATCAATTCGTCAACTTCCAAGAATGACAACCTGCATGACACCTTGCCTCGTTTCACCTTCAGCTACGTCTATGCACAGCGCCAGCATAATGTCCTGGACCTGCAGAGAGGTGGCAGAATATTCGACAATACATTCGACAATACGTTCAATTAATGCCAAAATCAGCATATCACATCAATGAGGTTCTGAAGCTCATGGACAAGGCTAGAGATGAGGGCGCTACCGTCAATCTCAAAGCCTGGTCATCAGAGGACGAAGTCATCGATTACAACGGATGGATGGTCAAGGGTGGTTCCTGGCGTGGTGGATTCCATCGCCTGGTTAACCCGGTTAATGGCGAGGTTCGCACGGTACCGGACATTTATATATTCAATTTTATGGGTAAAACAGTATTCTTATGAAAAGAAAATATCAGATGCAGCAGATTGGCGAGAGCGGTTCGGTCGCACGCTATGCAGTAGTAGCTGAAGGCGTATCAGAGGCGAAGAATGCAACAAGCATCGAACAGCAGTATGGCCGGGATACCAGCTTTCTGGGTTCCGGAGAAATTGGAGATGCTACATACTCTACTGTCGTGATAGGTGGCAAGTCGTATGAGTTTATCAACTATGGCGAGGACAACAATACTCCGTACATCCTGCAGCAGCTCCTGCGCAAGAACATGGTTGCGCAGAGAGCCATGGCCTTCAACGTCCAATGCTGCTATGGCCAGGGACTCCGTTTCATAGACCGTGAGACAAAGCAGGACGTGGCAGACGAGGAGATACGCAAGTTCTGCCTGAGCAACAGCATTCACGAGGTGTTCATGCAGCAGTCTACGGACATGAAGTTCTTCGGATGGTCTGTTGAAGTCATCATCCTCTCTAGGGACCATGAGCGCATCGTCAATATCCGGCACAAGGACGTTTCCTATTGCCGGTTGCAGAAACCTGACAAGAAGGGCAGAATCGCCAACGTCTTCTTTGCCGATTTCAACCATTTCAATCAGCAGATGGAGGGCGAGGTCATCCCGCTCCTGGATATCTACAATCCTCTGGGCGACCTCATGGCGCGCATGGGCAAGGGTCCAGACCCTTACACAGGCATTACAGGCAAGACACCGCAAGATGGCAAGGACTGCAAGTTCGCCATCATCAGCAGAATGCCTACACCTGGCATGCAGTACTACCCGATACCATACTATGCCAGCATCTTCGATGATGCCTGGTATGATATCTACCGTCTCATCGGTATCGGCAAGCGATACATGATCAAGAACACCTCTGCTCCTAGAATTCAAATCGAAGTGCATCGCAACTACTGGGATGACCTCTGCAACAACGAGGGCATCATCGAGCCGGAGGAGCGCAAGGCGCGCATCCTGAAGGAGAAGGAGAACATCATCGATTTCGTCTGTGGACCTGAGAATGCAGGCAAGGCTCTCATCACCGGCTATTACTTCGACCCGAACGGCAAGGAGCAGCGCATGGTGCGCATCATCAATCTCTCTGAGGGTAACAAGAAGGAAGGTGGTGACTGGGCAGAGGACATGTCAGAAGCTTCCAACGCTCTCTGCTTCGCACTCGGCTGTCATCCTAACCTCATCGGAGCGACACCAGGCAAGAGCCAGATGAACAATTCCGGCTCAGATAAGCGTGAACTCTTCATCATGAAGCAATCCCTGGAGAAGGCATCGCATGACATCATGGCAAAGCCTTGGCACGTCATCCTGCACTACAATCTCTGGGCTGAGAGAAATATCACGGTCGATGTTCCGATGATTGAGCTGACAACGCTCGACAAGAACAAAGACCAGCAGACATCACTAGTTAACAACAAAGGCAATGAAAATGGAGATAACTAAGGAAGACTTCGAGAATGCTATTCTCGTAGCTACCAGTTCGCAGTCAGAAGTGTTCGATTCTGTCGAACCGCATTTCGTGGAAGTATATGAGCGCCTTCAGCAGCAGTTCCTGGGCTATGCTGGGGAGGCAGCGCTTGAGTCGAATGAGAGGCTGACATCAGCTGTTATCAGAGCTGTGTGCCTTGGCGCCTTCCTTGAAGTGGTCCGTCATCTTGACCTGGTACTCACGCCAACAGGTTTCGGAGTCGTCGCTAACAGCGAAGTCTCTCCGGCATCAGCTGCGAGAGTGGAGGCGCTGGTGGAACAATGCAGGGTGGCATATTTCAAGGCAGAGGGCGACATGATTACCTGGTTGGCAACAGTAGAGGAGTGGGGGAGCAGCCTGCAGGCAAAATGCTGCCTGACACTTCTGGTATACAGCATTGGCCAATATAACTTCCAGACTAAGCAGGAACTCTCGTCACAGAAGTGGAAGGACAACCTGGGCAAGCTGTATGAAGCTGATTCTGTGATGCGCAAGCTCATTTCTGACGAGCAGATGGATGACCTGCTGGAGATGGAGCGGGGAGCCAAGACCAAGGATGACGTATCTGCTAATCTGATTTTCCAGGTTCGCAGATGCATGATTCTGCAGGCTGAAGGTCTGTTGACTGCCTTCTCTAACGAGCGTGGCAGACTGCTGAAATTCCTCGACGCAAACATCAGTAATTTCCAATTATATGCGGATTCATCGGCATATAAGGCTAATCATTTTAAAGAATATCAGAATGGAAAAGAGAAACCTGCCTTCATTTTCAATTCGTGACGGCATACGAGTCTTCGACTTCTCAGCTCCCAGTTCGTGGGAGGAGTTGCAGGAGGATGAGCTGCGCTATATCCTCAGCTTGCTGACTCTGTTCCAGGATCCGACGGTCGTGAAATGCTACATCCTCGGAAGATTCTGCGGCATCAAGGTGCTGAAGCATACCAGAACAGGCTGGAAGTGCAGCGTTCTCTGCCTGTCTAGAAAAGGAAAGAAAAAGCGAGAAGTGCTGTATCTGAGTGAGGGCGAAATCCTCTCTCTGCTCAAAAACTTCGATTTCATCGAGAATTATACCTATTATAAGCCTCTCGATACATGCGCAAATCTCCATGCTGTTGGAAGGCTCATTAAGAATGTCACCTTCTTGGATTATCTGCAGCTGGAGAAAAACTACCAGCTTTATCTCATACACAAGGATGACAAGTTCCTGCAGAAGATGGGGTGGATTCTATATCGGGACGAAGCTGGAAAATCCGATAAAACCGCCATTTTCCTGCCATTTGAGCTTCTCAATGTCTTCATGTGGTTCTCCTCCGTCAAGGGATACCTAGCAGTGAACTTTCCTCACTTCTTCAAGCCAGCGAAGGAAGGTGGAGAACTGAAGCAGGAAGACCTGATGCCTGCAATGCAGGCGCAGATCCGCGCTCTAACCGATGGCGACATCACCAAGCAGCAGGCAGTCTATGACTCGCTCTGCTGGGATGCACTCTCTGAACTTGACAACAAGGCGAGAGAGGCAGAGGAATTCAAGGCAAGAAACAGAAAATAATTGAGTATGACAGATAAAACATTCGATTCCATCGCATATTTCACTAAATTATGCGAGGAAAACAAGACATGCAGGGATAATAAATTTGTAGCTACGACCTGCTCAGGACCAGACACAGTTCAGGGAGTGCTGCAGAAGTTCCGCAAAGCTTCTAACTTCATCATGGTCTCAGATACGGTAGACAGCAATACGCATTCTGCAGGTGAGGGGTTCTTCGAGCGCAACGTCTACACCGTCTGGATTCTCGCAGCTTACAAGCATGATGACATGGAAGACCGCGAGAAGAAGCTGAATCTCTGCAGATACATCTTCCGTCAGTTCATCAGCCGAATGCTTCGAGACAAGTATCGGGAGGCATTCGAGGGACAGCTTGAGTTCCTGGATCTCACGCAGATCTATTCGAGTGAATTGGGCAGATGGTCGATGAACGGAGTCACCGGACTCTACTTCATGATGAATTCTGACGAACCTATCGACGTGCAATATGATGATAGCTTATGGCAGACCAGTCAGCAGTAGATGAACTGCTCAAATACGAGCAGGGATGGACGAGCAACATGGGTGACTATTGGCGCGAGCGCATGGAGCGCTTGCGTACAATAGATACCGGAGCGCTCTATTCGAGCATCAAGGGGCATCTCGAGCAAGGTGCTACGACGACCATCGAGCATAAGTTCCTCATGTATGGTATCTATGTCGCAGCAGGAGTCGGACCTGCACATGTCTGGGAGAAGTGGACTGATGCGCAGGGAGGAGAGAAGGTTCCCCGTGTCAACAACGGAGACCTGGAATTCCTCGATCGCGAATATAGAGCAGAGCGAAAGATGAACATACCGAAGAAGGTTGGTCCTGCCTGGGGTGGCCGTGTAGCAGGTGGTCCACCTATCGGCAGACGTGACTGGTTCTCGCAGAAGTACTATGCTTCTGTCATGAAGCTCAATGAACACGAAGCTGATTTCTATGGCGAGAAATACAATGGTATCATGGCGACTGCTCTTACTGAGATATTCAAAGGTATCGGAGCTGCCCGCAACTTCTGATAGCGTATTTTTATCGAATCCATCGATAGATTATCTTTGCAACAAAAAAATAATATGGCAGAGAAATATGACAAGAATGATCTTCAGACCCAATTCGAGGGAATCAGAGATGAGCGTCGCCTGGCAGCCAATACGGCTTACCGCATAGGCAATGCTTTTCTCTCGCTGCTTCATTTCGCCTCGGATGAAATGAAGGCAATCATCGAGGAACTGCTGAAGAAGACCGATGGTCAATACCTCTCTAAGGTGAATGATGATCAGGCTGCAGGTCTCATCACATTCCTGAGAGGTTTGAAGGTTGGAGAGAAATACAGCTTCGACATGGATGGCAATATCATTGCCAACATGATAAAGGCAGCTAAGAGCATAAGCGTAGGTGATAATTTCTCCTTCAATGCTGATAGCAGATTCAAGTTCGACGCTGCCGGCAATATCATCGCCAGCAGCATAAAAGCAGATAGCGTAACTTCAGGCACCGTAAAATCCGGCAGCGTAACAGCCGACAAGCTTGCGTCTTCTAACTTCAATGAAGGTGAGCAGAAAGGTTTTACGGTTGCAGTCAAGGATGCCGAGACTGGGAAATACCGACTCTGCATCGATGAAATCATCGCCTGGTCGATTGCAACCATGGGAGCTTTGCATGTCAAGGGCAATTCCACATTTGATGGCAACCTGGCAAGCAAGGATTATGTTTCCGGATTTGCCGGAGGCAAAGGATGGGGTATCAAGAATACGCCTACTCAAAATGTTACAGGGCAACTGGAGAACAGATGGACTGGAGAATTCGACAATCTCATAGTCCGTGGTTCGCTCAAGGTATATGAGATGATTATCTCACAACTCCTTGGCGAAAATGACAACCGCATCTATACAGGCATGATGGAGGTTGATCACTACGACCCGGAGAGTGGCAAGATATACCTGGATACCCAGAATGGTAAGTTGTACAATCCTTTCCGCAAGGATGACATCATCCTTGTACAACAATACAACGGAATGCCCGACAGCAGCAATGACTACTATGTGACCAAGAACTATGAGCTGATTATCTCAGAAGCTGGCTGTGGTAGTATTGCAGATGGGGAGAACCGTCTTGACTGGGTGAAGTTCGAGAGCTTCAGCAGTAGCATGGAGAATGCTACTCCTGCCAGCTGCATCAAGCCGAAGGACACGTTAGTCAGAGTCGATAACGTCAGCGACCCTGACCGCAAAGGCATCATGCAGATTATCACAGTAGGTTCTGGTGCACCATACCTTGATGTACTGTACGGTATGAAGACTGATCCGAACAATGCATTGAAGGGCAGGCTTGGTAACCTGCAGGGCATCAATCATCCTATATTCGGTCAGCTGAGTGGCTTCGGTGAGTTTCTGCAGAACCTATACGCTACCGGTGATTTCATTCTCAGACGGACAGGAGAGAGCATCGATACCAAGATTCAGATGCTTCAGAACCAGTTCGCAACCCGATTCGCACAGACATCATACGATGTGACAGAGGAGAATAACTATCTGCATAACGGTCAGTTCCTCACCGTCACAGGAACTGATGAGGAACTTGTCATAGACGGATGGACAGTTGACGAGAATGAGGATACTGAGTTCTGGATTGATGCAAATGGCCTCCCTATCATGGTCAATGGATCTGCCACAGTATCAGGCAATCACCGTGTCAGCATAGATAACGTAGAGGGTAGAAATGTCCTGCACATCGAGAATAGCGGACTGAAACAGTCGAACAGCATCGTCCGGAAGCCTGGTACCCACAAGGAGTATGACCTTCCATCCACAGAGGTGGAAGCAGACAAACTGGCTAAAACCAGTGAGGCATACAAGGAAGTGCAGGATAAGCTCTATGTCACAGCCATCGTCTATGCAAAGACTGCAGGACAGCTGACAATAGGCTTCTCGCCTTGTACAGCAGTATCTGGCAAGGTCAATGAACTCGCATCACGTGCAATTGATGTAGCATACTCTGCAGAGTGGCAGACCATCAAGTTCGAAGGCAAGTGGAATGGTACTGGAGACTTTATCCTGAGATATACAGGTGATATGCTCATCTCCATGGTTACCATCACCGATGAGCCACTGAGCAATCTCAGCAAGACCGTCAGTACTCAGATTTTGCAGACTGCAGCTAACATCAAGCTCCTTGGTAGCAATATTGATAATGTGCAGGGAACAGTCACGAAGCTGGGCATAGAACTGGATGCAGAGAAGAAGTCTATTCGCTTGTATGTAGATGAAGAGAATAAGAAGCTGAAGGAAAGTCTTCACTCTGAGATAACGGTTCAAGCTGGACGAATAGATGCTATCAATACCTGGCAGTCTGAGACGGAGACCAAGATGTCCGGTCTTTCGACAGATATTAATAATGTCAGGTTGTTCGTAATAGATGAGAATAAGAAGCTGAAGGAAAGTCTTCACTCTGAGATAACGGTACAAGCCGGGCGAATAGATGCTATCAATACCTGGCAGTCTGAGACGGAGACCAAGATGTCCGGTCTTTCGACAGATATTAATAATGTCAGGTTGTTCGTAATAGATGAGAATAAGAAGCTGAAGGAAAGTCTTCACTCTGAGATAACGGTACAAGCCGGGCGAATAGATGCTATCAATACCTGGCAGTCTGAGACGGAGACCAAGATGTCCGGTCTTTCGACGAAGATTGATGAAGTCAAGCTGTTCGTTACAGATGAGGATAGGAAACTGAAGGAGAGTCTTCACTCTGAGATAGCGGTACAGGCTGGTCGAATAGATGCTATCAATACCTGGCAGTCTGAGACGGAGACCAAGATGTCCGGTCTTTCGACGAAGATTGATGAAGTCAAGCTGTTCGTTACAGATGAGGATAAGAAACTGAAAAAATCGCTCGAATCTCAAATCAGCCTGAACAAGGAAGAAATCATGGCAGAAGTCGGCAAGGCTGCTACTAAGGAAGAACTGACTGCTGCTAAAAATTCTCTCAGTAGTGAGATGGACAGCAATGACGAGCAAGTCAGAAAATACATTGACGGTATAGATTCTGACATTCGTAGCGACTACGGAACGACAGTCAGCTTAGTCAAACAAAAGGCAGACTCCTGGAGTGTTGCTGCAGGAGCATTCTATTCCGATGGAACGCTACGTGAATGCGGTGGCTTATCCGTATCGACGTATTTCACAAATCTCTTCAACAAGAAGATTACCCTCGATGCGAGCGGAAACGTCAAGAACATCAGCAAGTCTGGGTTACTCGTCACAGCAGACAAGACAGCATTGGAGACGAAGATTAGCAACGTGGACGGCAAGATTATCAGTTCAGCTACCATTGAGACGATGATATCGAACGGTATTTCCGAAGCAAGCATCAGAGCAGATCAGATTTCTCTCGAAGGTGTTGTTACTGCAAACAACTACTTCAAAATCAATACCGACGGTTCCATGCATGCGAGTGCAGGTCAGATTGCTGGTTTGAAGATAGAAGGCGAAGGCTTGACGAATCAGGGATTCGACAACGACGCCTACATCATCCTAAGAAATGATAGTCATAAAGTGTTTGCGGGCATAGGAGGTAATGTCCTTCCTGCATCAACAGGAACGAGAGCAGTCGCAAGATTCACGAACGAAGAGAGTTCAAAATACTTCGGTGACGTGAATTATTCTGTAGTCTGTGGAGCTAAGGGAGCGGTTACCAACGTAGCACTCGACATGACGCTAGGAGGATATGTTGCAGGCCTGCGAATCAAGAATGCCTATATGAGTTCGGGTGGTTCCACTTATAGGACAGCAAAGGACATCGACAAGAATGTGCATTCAGTATTGCTGTCAGGCCCAGGATATTACAAACTTCCTAAGATGGAGAAATGGGACGATGGTTATGTGATTTTTATAAAAAGGACGACAAACTCCGGATCAGTACATCTCTGTAGCAATGTTTCGGTTACTATAGATGCCGTCACCGCAAAAGACAAAGTAGGCACATCATTTATCTACTATGACAGTGGCTCTGGAACGACAGACCTGGAGATAGAGAGTTTAGGAGATGCAATGATGCTTGTATATCACAGAGACATGAGTTTTACCGTAACGGAGAACAACAAGGAAAAAAAATGCGATGGTGGCTGGATTCAGTATAAGTGCCCTCGCGATTGGTAATTTCAAGTTTAATTCAAAAAAATATATATGAAAAGAAATTTAAACTTCCCTATCCTAAATTTTAAAGGAGAGGAAATCAAAGATGAGAATGGTAATAATCAGTTGATGAGTGATATCGTATCTCTGCGACTTTTTGCTGTCGGCAATTCTGATTCGCCTGCCAGCCCTGAGAAGAAGATGCAGGCATACAGAGTCATGAAGCGAATCCAGGCAAAGCCTGAAGAGGTAGATCTGAGCGCTGAAGACGCTGTACTCATCAAGGAGATAGCCAAGGATACCATGGTCTCAGGCATCTACGGGCAACTCGTAGATGTACTGGAAGGAGATTAGCCTATGAATATCGAGAGCAATCAGGAGTTCGAGGCGCTGTGCGCCAGACTCCTACCAAAGTTCAATGAATACCTGCGGCTTCATTCCAAGAATATTTTTTCTTGCGAACTTGCGACATCGCTCGATGGCATCAAGACGATGCCTGCTCTCTACGACCTTAATGGAGTCAGGAAACAGGTCATTGCGCCATTATCTCTGCTGACAAAAGACGTTGATGCTGAGATTGCAGAAGCCAAGAAGGCTACAGCTGCAGCTAATACTGCAGCTGGCAAGGCCAACGACGCAGCTGCCAGCGTGACGAATGCAACGACAGATCTTACTGCTGAGCGCAAAAAGGTGGAAGCTGCTGTCAACAGTTCAATAACTCAGACTGCTGCTGCCCAAAAAGCTGCTGCAGACACCCTGGCCAGCAAGGCTGCAATTGAGGAAAACGAGGCAGCCCGGCAAGCTGCTGAGCAGAATCGGCAGACGCAGGAGACTGCCAGGCAGAGCCAAGAGACAACTCGCAGATCGAACGAGGAAACACGTAAATCGCAGGAGACTGACAGACAGAAGAAGGAAGCTGCGAGAGTGGAGGCTGAGAAGGCGAGAGCTGCTGCTGAGCAGACTCGGCAGGCACAGGAGACTGACAGACAGAAGAAGGAAACTGCGAGAGTGGAGGCAGAGAAGAAGAGAGCTGATGCTGAGAGTGGTAGAGCATCAGCTGAAGCCGGTAGAGTCAAAGCAGAAAGCAAGCGACAGACTGATACGCAATCTGCTATCGATGCTGCGAAGAATCAGACTTCGACCGCAAAAGAACTCTGCGAGCATCCAACCAAAGCTGGTGAAAATGGCAACTGGTGGATGTGGAACCTGCAGACGCATCAATACGAAGATACAGGTATCATCGCGCGTGGTGGCGCCATGTACCCTTCTTTCCGTCAGCGCAGAAACAAGTTATTGATGATAGACTACGGCAGCCATGTGGCTGAACACGTAAGCAAGAAAAGAAACAAATTAGTTTTCAAAGTATAATGGCTGATAATACGAATATTATTGTAGTTGGCAATGTAGCCTTCACGGACAAAGGTGCATGGGTGGACAACTATACCTTCGAATCTGAGGGTGAGACGATTACTGGCTATGATGCTAACGACATCGTTCACACCAGTAGGGGAGTGTTCGCATCTCTTGTCGATGGTAATACTTCAGAGCCTTCAGACACTAGTACTAACTGGCGTCTCTGGCTAGACAAGACTCCTACTGCTAAGGCGCAAAGCGCTGCAGATGATGCTAACAAGGCTGCAAGCCTTGCCAATACGGCAGCAGCTACGGCAACAGCAGAGGCAGCAGAAGCCAAAAAACAAGCTACTGTTGCACAAGAGATGTCTCAGCTAGCTGAGGTAGCAGCTACAAGGGCAGATGCCAAAATTGCCCAGATGGATAGCCTTGCAGGGCAGATTGCTACAGGATTCATCGCACCATCTCGCATGAATCTCAGTTATCCGGCTGAGATTAGCATCAGAAACAAGGAGAAACTGAAGATTGCTGCAGATATCTTGCCTGCCTATCTGCCTCAGAGTGTCCTCTACCAAAGAGTAGAGGGTACTTCCGTCGCATCAGATCCATCGGGTAATTTAAGCGTGAATAATGTTGGAACTACAAAATTCTGGGTGATACCGACCGCAAACACCCTGTTGTGGCAGGAGGGTAATATAACAGTTAGACAACCGTTTATGCGTCTCTCTGCATCAGGCAAGATTCGCAAAAATGGCAATAAGATTAGAATTGTATAATCGATTAAAATAATTAATATGGCTTTTACAGAAAGTGAAGAAACGAAGTTGAAGGCTATCATCTCAGCTTTCGACAATGCTCAGCAGGTCGATGACCTGCCTCAGTCAGACATGTCTGCTACCGACAAGATTATCGAGGTCTTCGATAAAAAGTCGGGCAAGTCTGAGCAGATGACTATCAAGAATGCGGTGCAGCTCGGACAGCATCCATGGTGTGGTCGAGTGTGGAACCTCGACAATGCGACACCGAAGGCTGCGACTTATATCGGCTCCCTCGAGCTCCTGCAGAACTTACACCAGGAACTCGGACTTGGCGGCTATCTGGTCAAGAATGACCATACCCGTCGCAAGCTTGATTCAAAGGATCACTATAAGTATGCGACTGGAGAAAAGGCGAAACTCGATGGCTCAAAAGGTCACTATCAGTGGGGTTGGGGCAAGGAGTGGTACATGGTCATCAAGACCGTAGGAAGACTACACTACGAGATGGTTAGCCCTTGGCCAATTCAGGGTGAGTTCAATTATAAGATACCTATTGGCAGTATCTCTGCTGCAGGCTTCGCAGCATTGGAGCGGAGTACAGGTAAACTCGTCAGTTACATCAATGATGGTGCTGACTATCGAGGTGGCAACAATGATGCGACACTCGATAATACGAACCGTACCATGCTTGGCAAGCCGGTTACTCAGCAGACAACTGAGTTCTTCCGAGCTGCTGCGAGAAAAAATGGTACTGGTTGGCTCTGTACAACCATGAGACATACTACTGCAATAGCAGTTCTCTTCGGAGTAATCTTCGGTACACATTATGATCAGGCTGCAGTGAACTCTGCAAAAGATGCCAATGGTCTGTTCCAGGGAGGTCTTGGCGCTGGCGTCACATCAATGCCAGACTGGAATGGCTACAACGGTTATCGTCCTCTAGTTCCATTGTCTGCAGGTATCGAGCTAGGAGATTCATGCGGTGAATCTGAATATAAGGTCAAGAAGGATGATGGTACCATAGTCTATACTGCCAAGATTCCTTGCTTCTTTGGATACAAGAATGGATTCGGCAGTCTCTGGCGAATGATGGATGATGAGCAGGTGCAGTGCAATGCGGATACATCTGTCACTCACCTCGTCGCACCATCCATCTATGGTACCTGGACATTAGGCAGTGCGGATGGCATGATAGCCTACAGCAAGTCAATTACTAATGGTGAAGGATATGTCAAGGAGTTGTGCATGGATCATCTGGAGAACTTCCCGACATCTGTAGGAGCGACAGAATCGACATATTGGACTAGCTACTTCTGGAATACGAATGGTCAGAATTCCGGTTTTCGCTGTTGCCTCCGTGGTGCCGGTGCCGACGGTGGTGGACGATGTGGTCTGTCGTCGCTCAACGTGAGCAATGCTGTCTCAGTGTCCGGTGCGTACTGCGGTGCTGCCCTCTGCGAAGCAGCATCCGAGTGGTCAGTGGAGCCAACATATTACGCTGTTAGCTAAGGTGACCGGGTGCTCAAAAAGAACCAAAAAATATAGAAATCTGGGGTTCCTGAGCACCCGGCTCGCATCGCGAGCCCAACCTACCGCCCAAAGGGCGGTCGATTTTTTTTTGAAATTTCGTTCTTTGACATTTTTTCATTCCGTTTTTTTTTCGTATCTTTGCAGCGGTTTAAAAACTAGGTTGTGATTCCTTGTGCCGGTTTTCGCTGTTGCCTCCGTGGTGCCAATGCCAACAATGGTGGACAATGTGGTCTGTCGACGCTCAACGTGAACAATGCTGTCTCAGTGTCCAATGCGAACTACGGTGCTGCCCTCAACTTATAGAATTCCACAGTTTTTAGTGTGCTTATGTGGAGAAATCTGGAGTCAGACCTTGCCTCAAGGCAGAAAATACACATATCTAGATTAGCTGGTAGATGATGACATTAGGGTCATCCGGTCGAAGGTTAGGACATTTCACAAAGCAGACAACAGATAATATACACCGCAATATACACCGACATTTACACCGACATATACACCGTATTAGTTACATTCTTAATTAATGCCAAGTGAAGAGATTAGGTAATATATCCGTTGATGTCGAGACTTTACAGAACTTTCGCGCAGCCTTTTATCAGTTCAGCAAGCATAAGAGGTCGAGATTAAGTGTCCAAGAGTTTGAGGAAGAACTAGAAAAAAAACTTCTAGCTCTACTAGACGCATACAAGCAACAGAAGTGGAAGACATCGGAATATGAGCCGAGAATTGTCACAGAACCTAAGGTTCGTGTAGTCAACAAGCTCCCTGTCAAGGATCATGTCATTCAGCATGCAGCTCTATATCCTGTTGAACCGAGACTGAGAGATAAGATTCCCTACAATTGTCCTGCAGGTACCAAAGGCAGAGGTACTCATTTCTTTTATCGAATCATAAAACGTGATATCTACAAGTCTCCACAGCAGGAGACTGCATATTGCGCACCGATGGATATACATCATTATTTTCTGTCCATGGAGCATAATCTGCTGAAGGCAGAATATAGGCTATACATCAAGGATAGAAAATTGCTAGCATTCATCGATGAGGTGGTTGACAGCTATCCTAATGGAGTTGTTCTAGGCGTCAAGCTGACGCAATTGCTTGGGCAGATTTTCCTGATACGATTCGACTATCTTGCAATGAGATGCTTCGACATCCTTACAGATCCGGAGAGATATCACTACTGGCAAGCTCGATACGTCAGCGATATGCTCCTAACTTGCAGAACTCAGCAGCAAGCAAGAATGTTAACTAGCGTTCAATCACTTAACGAGAGGTTTGACAGGTTCGTTCGTCAAGGTCTCAAACATTATTATAGGTTCATGGACAACATTTTTATTCTGCATGAAGATAAGGTGTATCTGCGACTTATGGTTGAATTGACAGCCATGTTTCTTGCAAGAGACTGGAAACTGTCAATCAATAGATCCTGGAATATACACCGCACTTGCGATGGCATAGATTACTGCGGACAAGTCATATATGCAGATCATGCCCGAATCCGTAAGAGGACAAAGCAGGCATTATGCAGGCAGGTCGCAAAACTTAGGAAAAAAGGCTATAATAATGAGCAGATTAGGCTGAAAGCTGCATCAAGACTTGGACTTACGAAACACGCAGACACGAAAAACTTATTAAAAAAAATCGGAATGAAAACGTATAGAGACAATCTAGGCATACGCAGAGGGGAGATACCGTTCCCTGGTATGTCCAAGAAGCAGAAAAGGCATATCGGTGATGTCTTGTGTAAGGATGGTATTGACTATGAGGCTCATCTAATCCTCATCGAGGACTATAAGATTGACAAGTCAACTGTCAGCTTCAAAAACCAACAAGTCGAGAAGGTTGACGAGCATGGCAATAAGTTCATCGTCCAGGAGAAGGTTCCAGACGACAGGCTGGCATTGAAGTTCAGATTCATTGACCATGTGGAGAAAACAGGGGAAAATGATGAGAATGGTGAACCGATAGAAATCCCGCACTGGCAGGAAGAAGTTTGGTGGCTATATTCCGGAGCGGAAATTCTGATTGAGCAAGCACGGGAGGAGTGGTGCTTCTTCGAGAAGCCTTTCTATACGGTTGTCGCAGAACTGAAAAATAAATTCGGCAAAACATTTTATAAGTTTATTTAGAGATGAATAAGAAAATCTATCTTGTCAGAATGAACTACGTTAGATACGATGAGAATCACTATCTTTTGTATCTGAACGAGAAGAGAATTGAAAACTATCAGCCAGACACATCAATGTGTGAGTCTGAGAGTGGTGGTGAGACAGTAACAGCATACAGCTATGAGGGTAGTGAGCCTGATGGATCTATCAAGATTGAGGCTGCTTCGGCTGGTTACAACGATTTCGTGGCAGGACTTGTCAGAACCAAGTACAGCCAGAGCGATGTAGAAGCCATTCTCTGCAACCATGGAGACGGTAATCCTGAACATGAAGCAGAGTACTTGGCTTTCCAGGAGTGGCGTGAGAAGGCAAAGGAGATAGCTCAGGAGGTTCTCAAAAGAGCAATCGCATAGTATATACGGCAGGTAAAGTCAGCTTTACCTGCCGTATTTTTATTTTCCCATGTCATATTGTAATTTTGCATAAAAAAAGAAAATGCAGAGAAATACCAAGGATTGGATACACTATCTCAGCGCTGCTCTAGTTCTGATAGCTGCCATCGCTCTAGTGTATATCAGCTACTTTTGTTCACACGACGTAACTTCTAACGTCCTGTGGTACTTCGGTCAGAGTCTCATGTATGTAGCTACCGTTTTTGGTTTCGCTCTTACATTCGATACTCGAGTCAAGGACATTATTAATAAATACATAAATCATGGGGAGAAAGATTAAATTCATTTTCGTTCATTGTACAGCAAGCCGACAGACTTGGACAGTCGCTGCTTTGCTGAAGGAGTTTAGAGCCAAAGGCTGGCATTATCCTGGTTATCACTGGGTAGTAACTGCTGATGGCAAGCGCACGCAGCTGATGACAGAAGATCTGCCATCGAATGGTGTCAAGGGTCATAATTTCGAGTCTGTCAATATCGCTTACATGGGAGGTATCTCACGCACAGGCAAGCCTATTGATAACCGTACAGACGAGCAGAAGGAGGGCCTACGACAGTTGTTGAAGGAGCTGAGACAGAGATATCCTGATGCCAAAATCATGGGACATCGAGACATCTCGCCAGACAAGAACCACAATGGAGTGGTCGATCCATGGGAGCGAATCAAAGAATGCCCTTGCTTCGATGCCATTCCTGAATACGCTGACATCTAATTGAGACAGTATGAAGAAGAATGTGAAAATCATAATCGCCTGCATTATCAACTTTCTGATAATTGCAGCATTATGCTGGATTCTGGAGTACAGACAGAAGCGAGCGGATAAGGAACTTCGAGAGCAATTTAACCAGATTGCATTGCAATATGCTCCTGCAGAGCGCGATACAATCCGTGATTCGCTTAAGGTCATCACCCAGCAGGTGTTGATGATGCCGCCAAAGGAATATAAATTGACGGCTAGTGACCGTGCATTGCTACAGGACATCAATTTGAAGGTAAACCAGGTTGTAGCAGACCAGCGAACATCCATTTTTACATCAGATTCTGTCAAGGCAGATCATGTCGGATATATTTATCGCTACAACGATGCCTGGATTGACTTCAAGCTCAATACTGCAGATTCTATCTTGACCTACAAGGCGAGAGATAGCTTGCAGACCATCATAGCAAGGCAATATAAACATAGATTCCTATTCTGGAAGTGGGGAACCAAGGGATACCAGGTTAAGGTCATCAACTTCAATCCACATTCCACATTATTATATAATAACTATATCCAAGTCACCGAATAATGGCAAGACAAGAGGTATATACAACCATTGTGAAGCTCAACTCAGAAGAGGCAAAGAACCGTCTGAAGGAGCTAGAGGATAAAGTCGCTCGTCTGAAGAAGGCAAAACAAGATGCCTTCTCGACGGGCGATTCCCGTTTAGGCGCATCCCTCGCCAAGGATCTGAAGGCTGCAGAGCGAGAGATGAAGCAATTCAAGAACTCAACCATGAGCGTCAAGGAGACGCTTGAAAATCTGTCTTCTGCAAGCCTCGGACAGCTGGAGAAGGCTGCGAGGCATCTGAAGGGGCAGATGAAGGCTGTATCAGATCCGTCAGACTATGCCAAGCTGGAGAACCAGCTGAGCAAAGTCAAGGAGCAGATGTTGCAGCTTAAGGGGGCGACCCGCAAGGCTGATGAAGAAGCGCATCGAATGACTGCGACTGTATCTAATCTAAAGCATGCATCACTCAACGACCTCAACTTCACATCAAGCAAGCTGAAGTCGCAGATGGCTGATTTAGACCCTCAGTCAACCATGTACGCCTCACGAGCAGCACAGCTGAAGCTGGTGGAGGCAGAACTGGAGCGCATACATCAGAGTGAGCGTAGAGTCGTTACTCTGATGCAACAGTATGACAAGGAGATAGAGGAGACCAACATCGATATCAAGGAGACCAAGCGGCAGATGCAGCTTGTCAAACGCACCATGTCGAACCTGAAGACATCATCAATCCGTGACCTCGAATTCTCCATCAAGGCCATCAATCAACAAATGGCTGGCATGGACCGCGGTACCGAGAAGTTCAAGCAGATGCAGCTGCAGGCGAAGCAGCTGAAGGCAGAGCTGCAGGCTGTGAGAGCAGAGGGCGTAGCCCAGGAGTCCTGGATCAAGCGAACTGCGGATACCTTCAACCGCATGCAGGGCCTCGCCATCAGCGCCATCGCTGCTATGTCCGGCATCACCTTCACCGTCAAGAAATGCGTAGAGGAATATGCTAAGATGGACGATGAGATGACCAACGTACGCAAATATACAGGTCAGGCTGCTGACGAGGTGGAGCGAATGAATGAGGATTTCAAGAAGATGGACACCCGAACTCCTCGTCAGAAACTCAACCAGCTAGCAGAGGATGCCGGTCGATTGGGCATTACGTCAACAGCTGCCATCGAAGAATTTGTTGATGGTGCCGATAAAATCAATGTCGCACTCGGTGATGACCTTGGAGACAAGGCTGTGTCACAGATAGGTAAGTTGGCGCAGATGTTCGGTGAGGACAAGACAAAGGGCTTGCGAGGCGCTATGTTGGCAACAGGTTCTGCAGTCAACGAATTAGCGCAGAATTCATCAGCTTCAGCTGGCTATCTCGTTGACTTCACTGCAAGAGTGGCAGGTGTAGGAAAGCAGGCAGGATTCACGCAAGCGCAGATTATGGGTCTCGCATCAGTTCTAGATCAGAACATGCAGCAGGACGAAACTTCAGCTACTGCAGTGCAGAACCTCCTGGCAAAGATGTTCCAGGACTCCGCAAAGTTTGCAAAGATTGCAGGTCTCAATGTCAAGGACTTCGCCAAGACCCTGAAGGAGGATGCCAACGGAGCACTCCTCCAGTTCCTGGCAGCCATGCGAGCCAAGGGCGGTTTTGCCGACCTTGCACCGATGTTCGAGGAAATGAAGATGGATGGTTCCAGAGCGACCGGTGTTCTCACCGTCCTCGCTGATAAGCTCGATGATGTCAAGACTGCTCAGCAGTTGGCCAACGATGCATACGAGGAGGGTACATCCGTCATCAACGAGTTCAACACGCAGAACGAGAGTGTACAGGCGCAGCTAGACAAGGCTGGCAAGAAGTTCCTGGATCTGTCAATATCACTCGGTGAGAAGCTATACCCAGCTGCTCGCCTCTGCCTGTCAACGGCAAGCATTACTGTTCGTATACTCTCAGAGGTCGTTGACTTCGTCATCAAGTATCGTACTACGATTCTTGCCCTCACGGCAGCTATCATCGCACTGACTGTTTCAGAATCTGCACACGTCATCAAGCTGAAGGCGATTGCATTCTGGAATAATGTTGTGATCGCAGGCTCCAAGAAGCTGTGGACAGTTTTGGTTGCTCATCCATATATGGCTGTAGCTGCTGCAGTTACAGCATTGGTTGCGGTCCTGATAGACCTCAACCGTCAATCTGATACTGCTGCGAAAATCTCCAAAGAACTCAATGACATCAGAGAGGAGGCACAGAAGGAGATTGTTGAGGAGAAGACCAAACTCGAGAACCTTCGCAAGGCATCCATGGATGAAACTAGGTCGCTCAATGAGCGATATGCAGCAATCAGCGAGCTGAACCGTATCGTACCTAACTACAATGCCACTATCGACAAGACAACCGGTAAGTATATAGAGAATAAGCAGGCACTCGATCAATACATCGCATCACTCGCTCATCTCTACGAAGTGCAGGGAGCGAAAAAGCGAATCCAAAAGCTATCTGAAGACAAGGTAGATCTGGAGCTGAAGAAGCAAAAGGTGCAGGAGAGATATAATGATGCAAAGAAGGCTGGTTTTGGCATGTCATACACAACAAGCTGGGGAGCAACAGGCAATACTCGTATAGATGCCACCAGCCACCTAAAATCAGAACTTGATGATATCAAATCTAAACTGGAAGAGAAAAATAAGATTTTATCAACCATCACCAAGGTATATGGCAATGATATCCAGAGCCAGGAGGTGCAGAAGGTCATCGATAACAACAAGAATAATGGTGGTGGTTCCAGTGGAGAGACAGAAAAGGAGCGCAAGGCTCGCGAAATGGCTGAGAAAAAAGCTGCAGCTGAAGCTCGCAAGCGTGAGGCTGAAGCTAAGCGCAAGCAGAAGCAGGCTGCTGATTCCATCAAGGCTGGGACCAATCAGCTTTTGGCTGAGAATGCCAAAGCTTATGCGGAGGGTACCAAGACCTACCAGCAATTCGTGGATGATCGTCAGTCAATACAGTTAAGTGGTTTCGAGAAGCTGAAGCAACTGTTCGGTGAGGAGAGCAATGAGTACAAGCAGCTGCTTGATAACCAGGTGAGCGCTACCAAGCAGCATGATGATGCCATCCTGAAGATGAATGAGCAGACCATTGAGCGCGAACGCCTGATCAAGCAGGCGAACATCAAATCTCAGTACAACGATGTGAAATCTGATATCTATCAGAATGACATCGCTCTCGATGAAGCCATCTATCAGAATGATGTCGATGCTATGCAGAAGCGCCTCGCACTCTACAATAAGGGCAGCGAGGAGTGGCTAGATTTGAAGGCTGAGATGGAGCAGGCAGCGCTCGATCATCAGTTGCAGATGCAGGAGGCATACCAGAACCAGCTGCGAGAACTTCGCCAGCAGTTCGGCAAGCAGGATATCGAAGCAGAGAAGCAGATGTATCTTAATGGCCTCGAGAACATATACAAGAAGGGGCTCATCAAGGAGGAGGAATATCTGCAGATGAAGCTTGAACTCATCGAGCAGTATGCAGACCGCAAGGCGCAGCTCGAAGCTGAAGACCATGGAGCAGGCTCTACCCAGCTGAAGGTGGATAGAGTCTCAAACCGTATGGTCAATCAGGCTAAAGCTGAAGCAGGAGATGCACAGAGCCCTGCAAATGCCAGCTTCGGAGGCTACTTCACATCTCAAATAGCCAACTACCAGAACACGATGGAAAAGCTGAAGGAGTTGTATGGCAACGACAAGCAGAACCATGCTGCATATATGCAGGCGAAAGCGCAGGTGACAGCCGACTTCCTCGACAATATGGTGCAGCAGACATCTGCCGCATACAACGGCATCAACAACATTCTCTCTGCAGCATCAGCCTATGCACAGGCTTGCTCAGACCTAGAGCAGGCGAAAATCTCCAAGAACTACGAGAAGCAGATTGCAGCAGCTGGCAATAACTCGAAGAAGAAGAAAAAGCTTGAAGAGAAGCGTGACAAGGAACTGGCTGCAGCCAAGTCGAAGGCTAACAAGAAAGCGATGAAGATTGAGATTGCCCAGGCAATCGCATCAACTGCCATGGCTGCCATCAACGCATACTCTTCTGCTGCAGCCATACCTGGCACAGGCTGGATAATGGCGCCAATTGCTGCAGGGCTAGCAACAGCTGCAGGTATGATGCAGATTGCAACAATCAAGAAGCAGCACCAGGCAGAGGCAGCAGGTTACTACGATGGTGGTTACACCGGTGGCAACCGCTACCGAAAGGAGGCTGGAGTGGTTCACGAAGGTGAGTTCGTTGCTAACCATAGAGCGGTCAACAACTCATCTATCAGACCTGCATTCGACCTTATAGATAGAGCGCAGCGCGCCAACACCGTAGGCTCTCTGACTGCTGATGATATCAGCAGGGCACTTGGAGCAGGAGCCAGCGCTGCTGTCGTTGCTCCTATCGTCAACGTCAGCAATGACAATGCCGAGGTACGCCAGTCTCTCGATGGAGTCAATTTTGCAGTCAGCAGACTCAACAAGACAATTGAAAATGGTATTAAGGCAGATGTATCTATTGCTGGTAGAGATGGCATAGATAGACGCCTGAAGGAGTATCACAGAATGCTAGATAACAAGTAGCTTATGATTACATGCATTATCAATGGCCATAGAGCCTATCCTATATCCACATCATCCATCAAGGTGACATACGCTAATCAGTATGTCACCGATGATGGTGAGTACACCTACGATATCACATTCCCGATGAATATCCTGGCCAACCGGGAAATCTTTTCCAATGTTTCCCGAATGGAAGTCAAGAAAAACATCGCCAAGTTCGATGATTGCAAGCTTTATGTAGATAGCAGAATCATCATGAGCGGTGTTGGTACCATCCTCTCAGTGAACCAGCAGGAGGTCAAGCTGCAGATTGTTGGCGGTAAGTCCAGAATCAAGTTCAATGACAAGATGACCAAGCACTACATAGATGAGATAAACCTGGGCATCGCTGACAAGCCTGGTTATACAGTTGATAAGGGCTGGTCTCAGGGATGGAAAGGTCATCAGAAGATTAAGGACATCTATAGATTGGATGATGATAAATCGAAGTTCCTGGGAGTTGAGGGTAAATGGTGTTTTGTTCCTGTACGGGACGAAACAAATGATATGATTGCCAATTTTGTCGGAGTAGATAAAACGCAAGTATTTATTGGCTACAATGCACCATTTATCGTAAACCCAGCAGTTCAGCCCAACCTGATGTATATCTTCCGTAAGGTAGTAGAATACGAGGGATATACTCTCAAGCGCAACGACTTCGACTGCAAGCCGTGGAACCTCCTGTATATCGCATCGGCCTACAAGACTCGTGAACTGCGAAGGGCACTTCCTCATTGGTCGAGCTATACTTTTATAGAGGAATTTCGAAAGCTTTTCAATGCCACCATTGTTTTTGATGATATCCAAAAAACTTGTTCTGTTATCAAAAAATCAGAGCTGACAAACGCAGATTCCGTAGCGATTGAGCCTCTGGACGAATACACAACGGACTACGACGAAGACGGATCCTTCTCCACGTCATCTACAGCAAATCTGGAGTTTAATCTGGGTGATTCTGCAAACAGAGATAACTATGAAGTTATCTCAAAAAAAGTCTTCGAGAATTTTGAAATAGTCCATAGTACAGGTATCTGGGAACCGCAAAATCAGTTCCAAGGGACAACACAGTCATGGTCTGAAAAACAAAAAAGACAGACCATCATTGAGTGTAATGGTAGCTACTACATATATGTAGAGAATGAGGGCGATTCGAAAACATGGCAGCTGGCAGGCGTTTGGTCACCATTAATCAGGGACAGTTCTTCTGATGATTATGTCGATCTGAACATATCTCCTGCAGCACAAGTTGTAGAAGATATCAATTTCAAAACAGCAATCATAGGCGAAGATAATTACTACGAGAAGCGATGCCTTCTTTCAATACCTAATGATAAGGAGCCGGATTCCAAGGAGTGCGATGTTGATGATGACGGATATAGCTACACATCCGTGCAGGATGCGATAGAAGATGAGTCAACACTCGACAAATCCGAAGATGATCAGGAATGCATGAATATATTCTTCATTATTCCAGGAGAAGTACAAGATGACAACAAATTTAGTTGGGTTAGTGCGAAGTCTAGGTGGCCAAAATTCAAAACCGACTACCGAATAAATAAAGAATATTGTGGTAGTACCGAAGGAGGGTTTGGTGGGAACGGAGGAGGAACATTTAAAGAAAAGTATCCTTACTCTCTGTCGATTTGTACGAAATCTACTAATGATGTTGTTACTCTGGGCTGCTTACATGATAATGGTCTCAGAATAGACAATAAAAACTGCATGGAGGCCAAGTTTAAGTCAGATGTCATACCGGACCCTTCCAAGATATACATCATCCGCAACAAGAAATTTGTGTGCGAGAAGATAGAGATGGAAGTCAAGGACGATGCCATCGAGCCAGTTTACACGGGATATTTTTATATGCTATCATAATATATATAATAAGGTGGGGAGCAGTTAGCTCTCCACCTTATTATATTATAGGATTCCCTTATAATTCATGATGTACTCATTAGCAGCCTTGATATCCTTAGGAGTGTAGATGTCCGTTATGAGTATAGAGGAGTGCCGTGCCTGGTCTCTGACAGACAGTATATCAGCATTCGCCTTCAGCATGTTGGTGATGCCTGTATCCTTCAGACTGTAGAACTTGTAGCGCTCAGAGAATCCGAGCGCCCTGCGCAAGTTCCTTCCCCAATAGTCTCTGAAACTCTTCTCACTCTTACGAGTCTCACCAGGGCAGAAATTATCTGAAAACAGATAATATTGGCTTGGATAGGAGAAGACATTGAGGTCAATCATCAGCTTGATGACATGGTTAGGCAGAGTTATGACAGCATCATTGCCATTCTTAGTATGATCACCATATAGGGTAAGCGTATGTGATTGAAGATGAAAATCACCTATTTTGAGATATGACAGCTCACGCGGGCGAACAAATAGATAGTGTAGTATCTCGCAAGCAAGCAGAAAATGCTTGTTATTCAGCATGAGATAATCACGAATTTGCTGCATGACGTGGTCTGGTATAACATCACGGCCCTTCTTTTGACGGTTTTTGATTCTGCTGAATCCACCCATTGGGTTCTGAGAGATATAGCCTCTCTCAAGGAGATAAGATGTGAAGGATCTCAACCAGCCAAGATAATTATTACGAGTTGTAATGGTATTATTACGATCGAGGAATATATAGTCCAGGAACTCAGAAATGATATGTCTATCGAACTGATAAGCAAAAGTGAGCTGGATATTCTTCTCCTTCTTCCATCTCTCTAGGATGCGAACTCTACTAGAATAATCAATGAAAGACTCTTTACGCAGGTTATGATCATTGCAGAGCTTCTCGAGATATCTCTTGTAACGCTCCAGGACATCATCGAATAGAGTATATTCGAGAGGTTGGGACACTTCAATCCATGGATTCCATCCGTTCATCAATTTCTGGACGATGCGAGTAATAAGCTGCTCAGCGTAGTCACGCTGCTTACGCTTGCCCTTAATGTGGTCAAGCATAATCTTCTTTGCTCGCATTTTGCCCTGAGCTGGGTCAAAGCAGACGAAAGAGATATAACATTCACTTTTCTGGTGGAAGACAGGGTACTTCCACTGAATAATCTGATGAATATCATCACCAGGTAAACCGAAGGCATAATTTTTTTTAACCATATCTTTAATTTTTTGTAAAGCTATGGCCTAAATCATATCATTTTTTAATATTTACCGACTTTTCACCGACTAAAATGTAGACGTGCGGTATTATGTGACTTATTATCAGTTAGTTAACTGATATTTCGTCGGGATTACTGGACTCGAACCAGCGACCTCATCGTCCCGAACGACGTGCGCTACCAACTGCGCTAAATCCCGATGCCGATTTACTGTTTTTTACAGAATGACGATGCAAAGGTACATGAAAATTGGGACAAAACAAAATAAAAATGCATTTTTTTTCACTTTTGGGAAAGATTTTCTTGAAAAAATTTGTTGGAACCAAAAAAAATGTGTACCTTTGCACCCGCAAATGAGAAATCGTTTGTTATTCATAGTTGGTGCCATAGCTCAGTTGGTAGAGCAAAGGACTGAAAATCCTTGTGTCCCCGGTTCGATTCCTGGTGGTACCACTTCTATTGAAGCTGAATCTTCGTAACAAGATTCAGCTTTTTTTTTGTTAATTTCCTAATCTATGATAACGTTTTCGTATAAAAGTTGTCATGATTGTTTTGTATGTCAGCGATAATCCTTTATCTTTGCATTAAATCTATAAAACAAAGTAAATACTATAATTATTTTATTGAAATGAAAAAAGCTTACTTGTTATCACATGTACAACAATTATTATCAGCATTGTGATGTCTATGGCATCTGTGCTACGTCGGGTTCAAATATTTTCATGGAGTCTAACTACTTCGAGGCAGTGAAGCGCCCAATCATGAGTTCTCTGCAGGGAACAGATATCAAAGGCTCGAAGGGGACTTTCTCTGGTGAAAATGGAGGTATGATCAAGTCATACGGCAATGTCTTTGTTGATAAGCCAAGTGGCTTCAGTTATATTACTTACGCTGACAATCCTGCAAGCTTCGATGCTTATGAGGTAGCCAAGCTTTCTGATCAGCTTCCTGCAAGCGTTAAGACTTTGGTGGGAGGAACCTGTTATAATAACTTTGATACCAACCCAGACGTGATGTATTCTCATACAGCAGATAATGCAGTTGACGTTCCTTCCATTATAGAAGCCTTTTATGGGGCTGGTCGCTTGAATCATGGCGACATTCATTTCGACATTCCTAATGAAACGGTTGTTACCAGTGGACATCAGCAGCCATTACCTGCTTTAGCAAATATACTGGCTTCATACGAGTCGGGTGTTGTGAAAGTAATGGGTGTGGAATGAATTATGGACTGATATATATTACAAAACGGACAAAACCAGACATATTCTGGTTTCTTGTCTGTTTTTTGTTGTCTTTTGGCAATTTTCTGTCTTGTACTTTTGATTGTATTTGATACTTTTGCAACCACAACCAAATGTTAGATCAAATAATAACCTGATTAAACAACTAGGCAAATGAATGCAATCTTTAGTAAAGTAAGAAAGAGAGGTATCCTTCTCGCAGCTTTGTTACTCATGGGATGTTTGCAGCTTTTGGCGCAGACTCGCACCGTCAAAGGTGAGGTGACAGATGCTCAAAATGGTGAGGCTCTTATCGGTGCCACTGTTACGGTGGAAGGCGAAAAGGGTGGTACGGTTACTGATTTCGACGGTAACTTCAGTCTTCAAGTATCTTCTTCTGCCATGAAGATCAAGGTATCTTATATAGGTTATATAGATAAGATACTGACAATTTCTGATAACATGCAGGTGAAACTCGAATCGGATAGCAAGGCGCTTGCCGATGTCGTAGTCATCGGATATGGTACGGCGCGCAAGAGCGACCTGACGGGTTCCGTGGCTACGGTGAAGGCAAAGGACTTCAACAAGGGTCTCGTTTCTTCGCCAGAGCAGTTGATCAATGGTAAGGTTTCGGGTGTACAGATCATGTCCAACAGTGGTTCTGCCTCAGCAGGTAGTACCATCCGTGTGCGTGGTGGTGCTTCTCTGAATGCCAGCAACGACCCGCTTATCGTGCTTGATGGTGTGCCATTGGAACAGGGTGGTATCTCTGGTAACAGCAGCAACTTCCTCAGTATGATCAACCCTTCTGATATCGAGAGCATGACTGTATTGAAGGATGCTTCTTCTACCGCCATCTACGGTTCCCGTGCATCCAATGGTGTCATCATCATCACCACCAAGAAGGGACAGCAGGGCGGTTTGAAGGTGAACTTCAATACTACCAACAGTATGCAGACCCGTGCGCAGATGGTGGATATGTTGGGCCACGATGATTTCGTGAATGTCATCAATCAGTATGGTACAGATAACCAGAAGTCATTGCTCGGCAATGCCAATACCGATTGGAACGACGAGGTTTATCGCACCGCTTTCGGTACGGATAACAACCTCAGCTTGAGCGGAAGCATCGGCAAGTATTTGCCTTTCCGTGTTTCTGCCGGATATTACAACCAGAGTGGTCTGGTGCGCAAGGACAATGTGGAGCGCTGGACTGGTAACGTGGTCTTGACTCCTAGCTTCTTCCAGGATCACCTGAAGTTGACCATCAATGCCAAGGGTACACTCAATAACAACTCTTTCAACAATGGTGGTGCAGTATGGGCTGCCGCTACATTCAACCCAACCATTCCTGTATATTCAGGTAATAACAACTATGGTGGCTTCAATGAGGCACTCGATGCAGATGGCTATCCTGTGAATGCGGGTGTGAGAAACCCTCGCGGCTTGGTGGATCTTTATGATTCAAAGAGTAAGGTGAGCCGCTTCATCGGTTCGATGGATGTAGATTACAAGGTTCATTTCCTGCCAGACCTCAAGCTCCATGCTACCATTGGTGCTGATTATGCCAAGGGTGATGGTACCATCTATGTTCCTGGCTACGCAGCACAGTCATTCAACAAGGATGAGTCTTTGAGCGGTAGCGATTACAAGTATGGTCCTCAGAAGAACGAGAACCGTCTGCTTACGCTCTATGCCAACTATGCAAAGTATTTCGAGAATATCAAGAGCAATGTGGATCTGACAGCTGGTTACGACTATCAGTTCTGGAAGAGCACTACACCTCTTTATTATACCAAGAGTGCGGCAGGTACAACCCTTTCTACCGTGAAGGCTTCTGATTACCGCCACGTGATGTTGTCATACTACGGTCGTGTCAATTATTCCTTCGATGGAAAATATCTCCTGACTGCTACAGTCCGTCGTGATGCATCTTCCCGTTTCTCTAAGGATACCCGTTGGGGTACCTTCCCATCTGTAGCTTTGGGATGGACCTTGACAGAGGAGCCTTGGTTGAAGGACAACAAGGTAGTCTCTAACCTGAAACTCCGTGCCAGCTATGGTGTAACCGGTCAGCAGGAAGGTATTGGCAACTACAACTATCTGCCGGTTTATACATCCAGTGTAACAGGTGCCGAGGCACTCATCAACGGACAGTATATCACAACTTATCGTCCTGAGGCATACGTTTCAGACCTGAAGTGGGAGACAACTACCTCCTGGAACTTCGGTCTCGACTTCGGATTCCTGAATGGTCGTATCGGTGGTGCCATCGATTTCTATACCCGCAAGACCAAGGACCTGCTGGCTTCTGTTCCTACAGCAGCAGGTACCAACTTCTCAAAGACTATCCTTACCAATGTAGGTAATGTAGATAGCAAGGGTATCGAGGTTTCCCTGAATGCAACTCCTGTCCAGACCAAGGACTGGGAGTGGAACCTGAGCTACAACTTCACCTGGCAGAACATGAAGGTGAAGAACCTTTCTCTTACCCAGGGTGGAAGTCAGACCAATGTGAAGGTAGGTCCATCTATCGATGCTTACCAGTTCCAGGTACTCTCCGAGGGATATGAGCCATATATGTTCTATGTATATCATCAGCTCTATGATTCTGAGACGGGCAAGCCGATCGAGGGCGCTTACGCAGACTTGAATGGTGATGGCGAAATCAATGATGCCGATCTCTACCGCTATCATTCTCCAGCTCCTAAGTACATCATGGGCTTGAGCACATCTTTGAGATACAAGCAGCTGACTCTCGGTATGAGCTTCCGTGCCAACATCGACAACTACGTATATAATGGCATGGGCATGAGCACTGGTGCATGGGAGACCGTGAGCTACAACAACTCACAGCTCAACAACCTCAACGCCAGCTTCCTGAAGACCGGTTTCAAGACCCGTCAGTATCTTTCAGATTACTACGTAGAGAATGCTTCGTTCCTGAAGCTCGACAACCTGAGCCTGAGCTACAACGTAGGTAAGATCAACAAGTGGGCTTCACTCACCGTATCTGCGATGGTACAGAATGTGTTCACCATCACCGGTTACTCAGGCACAGACCCTGAGGTGCCAAACGGAATGGACAACTCGTTCTATCCACGTCCTCGCACTTACTCAGTAAGCCTCGGACTTCAGTTCTAACAATCAAAATTGATAACAATGAAACTTAAGAATATATTATATAGTATGATGTTGGGAACAGCAGTGCTGACCAGCGCTACCAGCTGTGTATCCGACCTCGATCAATATCCTCAGACGGAGACAACCTCTAAGGATGTTTATACCTCGCTTGCCAATTATGAGGCTGTGCTGGGTAAGATTTATGCTGCCATGGTGACCAGTGGTCAGGGTAAGGGCGGCGACAACAAGGATATGTCTTCCGTATTGAACGGCGGCAGTGGTTTCGACTACATGCGTATGTTCTTCAACCTCCAGGAGTGCGGTACTGATGAGCTTGCCTCTACCTGGTTGACAGGTGAGCAGACCACAGGTTTGACCTATCTCTCTTGGGATGCCAACGATGCCTGGGTATCAGATATGTACTATCGCATCTATTACAACATCGCCCTCTGCAACGAGTTCCTCCGCAATGCCAATGGTGCCAGCTTCTCGGGCGAGGACGAGGTGAAGATGAAGAAGTATAAGGCAGAAGTCCGCTTCATGCGCGCCTTGTTCTACTTCCATGCCCTCGATCTCTATCGCAACATTCCGATGGTAACAGAGAACGACCCTGTGGGCAGCTACATTCCTCCTCGTTATACTCCGCAGCAGACTTTCGATTACATCGAGAGTGAGTTGAAGGATTGTGTAGGTGATATGCTTCCTGCTTCTACCTGTCCTTACGGTCAGGCTTCTCAGGGCGCAGCCTACACCCTGCTTGCCAAGCTTTATCTGAACAGCGAGGTTTATACCGGCGTTGCCAAGTATGCCGAGTGCAAGGAGGCTTGTGAGAAGGTGATGAATATGGGCTACTCTCTGGAGTCTGATTACAGCAAGCTCTTCAATGCCGATAACGACAAGCGTACCAACGAGATTATCTTCGCCTTGCCGGTAAGCGCAGAGCATACCGTAAGTTGGGGTTCTTCTACCTATCTGGTCTGCGGACAGTTGAGCATGTCGAATGCCAACCAGAATGTTGCCGACTTCGGTGTCACCAATGGCTGGAGCGAGTTCCGTCTCCGCCCGGAGTTCGTGGATAAGTTTACCCAGACCGATATCGATGGCAATGGCGACAAGCGCTGCAAGTTTTTCACTAATGGTCAGAGCAAGGATGTAACCAGCATGACCGATGAAACCACCGGTTATCTCTCAGAGAAATGGAGTAACCTGAAGGACGATGGAACTACTGCATCCAATACTGCCAATGATGGTGTAGAAACAGACTATCCTCTCTTCCGCTTGGCTGATGTCTATCTGATGTATGCCGAGTGCGTGGCCCGTACCCAGGGTGCAAGTTGGGACCCATGGCCAGAAGGAAAGACTGAAGCCGCTGATCCTGAGGTCATCGCTTCCCGCAAGCAGGGAGCCATCTATTGGATCAATCTCCTCCGCGAGCGTGCAGGTAATACCGATGTATGGGCTAACAACTTTGCCAACGATGATGAGTTCCTGCAGTTCATTCTCGATGAGCGTGCCCGTGAGCTTTATCATGAGGGTTATCGCCGCACCGACCTGATTCGCTTCGGCGAGTTCACTACCAGCAAGTATATCTGGCAGTGGAAGGGTGGCACACATGATGGTCAGGCTGTTGATAGCAAGTACAACATCTATCCAATCCCTAACACCGAGCTTACCGCCAATCCAAATCTTCATAACGACAACTATTAATAGGATAAAAGAATGAAAAAGATATTTAGAAACCTGATGATGCTTCTCTGCGCACTCACCGCCCTGGTGAGTTGCGACGAGAGTGGCGATAAGATATATCTGGATGGCTTCAAGGCATCCGATCTGATGGCATCGGCCAGCGATGTGGTCCTGTCTGTTGACAATACGAAGGACATCGTACTCTCGATGGCTTGGAAGAATCCTAACTTGCTTTCGAGCGACGAGACCAAGCCTGCGGGCAACGGTGTGTTGAAAACCTATCTGCAGGCATCTCCTTCAGAGAGCTTTGTTACGGTAAAGGAGTATTCTGTAACCGATCTCTCCAAGGCTTTCACCGGTGCTGATCTCAACACCCTTGCCAAGGATCTGGGAACGACTCCGGGTCAGAGTGCGCCTCTCTATTTCCGCATCAAGAGTCAGATGGGTAATAATCTCGAAGCAGCTTACAGCAATGTGTGCCAGGTGAACGTTACACCTTATATTATACACATGGACAGGATGACCATCTTGAATGCGAATAAGGACAAGGTGCTGACCTCTCTCTATTCTCCAAACGAGGATGGTATCTACGCAGGATATATGAATGCTTCTTCCTGGCTCAACTTCTGGGGTAGGGAGAATGATGGAACCGTATGGGGCAACGTAGGACAGGATGGCCATGTATATGAAATGGATAATACAGAGTCGGCATGGAACTTCTGGTTCCCTGGTCAGACTGGTATTTATTATACAGTGGTAGATACAAAGGCTAAGGAATTCAAGCCAACCTACATCAAGGCGATGCAGCTGAATGGTGAGGACATGACCTATGATGCTCCTAACTATGCCTGGACCAAGGTGATTACAACCACAGTAGATAATACACCTATCAGTATTGTTGCTACTGGTGCAGAGTACAGCAAGGCAACCGCAACGGATGATGCTGCAGCTGTAGTGAAGACAATGAACTACACTCTTGCCGATGGCAAGATGACTGATGCCGCAACTGCTGGCAGCGTGAATATCGCCAAGGCGGGTACTTATACCATCACCGTAAAGGTGGGTGAGAACAGCGACCTGACTTACTCTATCGAGTCAGGTAACCAGACTGCTCCTGAGCCAGAGGCTAGCAATACTCTCTGCATGTTCAGCAAGGACGGCAACACCCTTCTTGCCGTGATGAACAAAGTGAGCGATGGTGTTTATACCTGCAAGTACAAGCCAACTTCCTGGGAGAACTTCCGCTTCATCTTCGTAGGCGAGAACAAGGATGACAAGCAGACCTGGTATGGTGCTGATGGTGAGCAGTTCAAGTTAACTTCAGGCGATGGTGCCTGGGATATCTGGTTTGGTGATGAAAATGGTGAAACTGAGTTTACGGTTACAGCCGATCTCAACACCATGACATGGAAGTATGAATAGCTTAAAGAATATTCTGCGCAATCGGTTGCGCAAAATATTCATCATGGGTAAGTTTCCTTATTGTAAACGAATCATTTATTTGATTATCTTTGCATTATAATAATAACTTAAAGACAGAATAACAATGAAGAATATATTAGGAAAAGCCATATTGCTGGCTTCTGCTCTTCTTTTCTCTATCACAGGAACAAGTTGCAGCAGTGATGATGCTCCAGTTCCTGAGCAGAAAAAGGAATACGATATGAGTGGCTTCGCCAAGGGAGCCGATGTAAGTTGGATTACAGAGATGGAGCAGAGCGGAAAGAAGTTCTATAATGCTAATGGTAAGGCTACTGAGTGCATGGCGCTTCTCCGCGACCTCGGCATGAACTCCATCCGTCTTCGTGTATGGGTAAATCCTGAGGATGGATGGAACGGAAAGAATGATGTAGTGGCGAAGGCATGGCGAGCTCAGCAGCTCGGTATGCGCCTGATGATTGACTTCCACTACTCTGATACCTGGGCAGACCCAGGAAAGCAGGGCGTTCCTGCTGCCTGGAAGAACTATGACTTCAGTCAGATGAAGCAGGCGGTTGCCAATCATACCAAGGATGTTTTGAATGCCTTGAAGGCAAGAGGCGTCAACGTAGAGTGGGTACAGGTAGGTAACGAGACCACCGACGGAATGCTCTGGAATGATGAGGATGGCGATGCTGCCCTGAAGGTGACAGGCCGTGCCTCTAAGAACATGGCTAACTTTGCCGCTTATATCAATGCCGGTTATGATGCCGTCAAGGCGGTTTATCCGGAGGCTAAGGTGATTGTGCATCTCGATAAGGGAAACAACCTCGGTCAATATACCTGGATGTTTGATGGCTTGAAGCAGAATGGAGCCAAGTGGGATGTCATCGGTATGTCGCTCTATCCTGATTGGATTACCGACCAGACCTGGGAGCAGGTTTCTGATGACTGCCTCGACAACATCAAGACCCTTTCCGGCAAATACAACTGCGATGTCATCATCTCAGAGATTGGTATGGTGTGGAATTCTGAGAATGCCGCTCCATTCCTCAAGAAGATGGTGGATGGCTGCAAGGCAATCTCTACCTGCGAGGGCGTGTTCTACTGGGAGCCTGAGTGCAACAGCGGCTGGAACGGCTACGACAAGGGAGCCTTCGACAACAGCGGCAAGCCAACCGCAGCACTCGATGCTTTCAAGTAATTGGGTAAGTTAGCTTTCTTCGCTTCCTTTGGGAGCGATAGAAAGCGAATTTTAAAATGGAATGCAAAACTAACTTAGAAGAAAAGATATGATCAAGAGAAGCATAACTTTCATGTCTCTCGCCCTGGCTCTTTCCACCATGTGCCAGGCGCAGAGCCGAAAAATAATAAATTTGCCATCGTGGGATTTCTCCCGCGATGGCAAATCGTGGTCTCAGGTAGCCGTGCCTCACGACTGGGCTATCTCGGGTCCTTTCGATAAGAAATGGGATCTGCAGATGGTGGCTATCGAGCAGAATGGCGAAAAGGAGAAGACCGAGAAGTCGGGACGCTCTGGAGCTCTCCCTTGGATTGGTGAGGGTATGTATAAGATGAATCTTCAGTTGCCGAAGGGCTACAAGCGCGCCGTCCTCGTTTTTGATGGTGCGATGAGTCAGCCTGTCGTTAAGGTGAATGGCAAGGAGGCTGGCAGATGGGCTTACGGCTACAATGCCTTCCGCATCGACATCACACCTTACGTGCAGTTTGGCGGCAAGAAGAATCTCGTAGAGGTTCATCTCAACAATGTAGAGGAAAGCAGCCGATGGTATCCAGGCGGCGGTCTTTACCGTCCGGTTTCCGTGGAACTTTACGGTAACGAGAACTTCTCTACCTGGGATACCTTCGTGCGTACCCTGAAAGCTGATAAGCAGGAAGCCGAAGTGGAAGTGAATGCCCTGCTGGAAGGAAAGATTGGTAAGTCGGGCAAAACGGTCATCGCTTTGCTGGATGAAGCTGGTACCAAGGTTGCCGAGCAGACTGTCTCTGGTACCGCCCCAGCCATCAAGACTACCCTGAAGGTAGTAAATCCTCAGCTCTGGTCTCCGGAATCTCCTTATCTCTATCAGGTGAAGTTAACCCGATATGAAGGAAAGAAGGTGGCTGATATCCAGACGCTGAAGACCGGTATCCGTACCATATCGGTATCCAAGAATAATGGTTTCCAGCTCAATGGCATTACCCGCAAGATCAAGGGTGTCTGCCTGCACCACGACCTCGGTCCGTTGGGAGCTGCAGAGAACAAGGCGGCACTCATCCGTCAGATCAAGACGATGAAGGAGATGGGTTGCGACGCCATCCGTACAGCCCACAACATGCCTTCTACCATGCAGATGGAAATCTGCGACTCTCTCGGTATGATGGTAATGGCTGAGAGCTTCGATATGTGGATTTATCCTAAGTGCAAGAATGGCTACGCCAAGTTCTTCAAGGAGTGGAGCGACAGGGATATGACCAATCTGGTGAAGCACCATCGCAACCATCCTAGCATCATTATGTGGAGTATCGGTAACGAGATTCCTGAGCAATGGAGCAAGGAGGGTATGGAGATAGCCAAGCATCTGCAGGATATCTGTCATCAGTATGATCCTTCCCGCCCTGTAACCCAGGGTATGGACAAGGCTGAGGCTGCCCTGAAGAGTGGATTTGCCCAGGTGATGGACGTTCCGGGCTTCAACTATCGCGTACATAAATATTATAAGAATATCGAGCAGTTGCCTCAGGGATTCCTCCTGGGTTCAGAGACAGCATCTACCGTCAGCTCCCGTGGCGTGTATAAGTTCCCGGTTCAGGTGCGTGCCAGCAACAACAATCCATACGCCGACGGTCAGTGCTCTAGCTATGATACGGAGTATTGCTCCTGGAGTAATCTTCCGGACGATGACTGGAAGATGCAGGATGACCACAGTTGGGTAATCGGTGAGTTTGTATGGACCGGTTACGACTATCTGGGCGAGCCTACTCCTTACGATACCTACTGGCCAAGCCGCAGCAGTTACTTCGGCATCTGCGACCTTGCCGGACTTCCAAAGGACCGCTACTATATGTATCGTGCCCGCTGGAACGAGCAGCAGCATACCACCCATCTTCTCCCTCACTGGAACTGGAAGGGCAGGGAAGGACAGATTACCCCTGTATATTGCTACACCGATGGTGTGGAAGGCGAGCTTTTTGTAAACGGCAAGAGCCAGGGCAGAGTTCGCAAGGACAAGTCAAGTCGTCTGGACCGCTATCGCCTCCGCTGGAACAACGTGAAGTATGAACCGGGCGAGATTCGTGTGGTTACCTACAACCAGTATGGCGACAAGGTAGGCGAAGACGTGAAGCGTACAGCCGGAGAACCTGCGCAGATGAAGTTCAGTGTGGAGACTCCAGACCATGAGCCTATCGCCTGCATGGTAGAAGGCTGCACCGATGAGCACAATGTGCTGCTGAATGCTGATGGCAAGGACCTTGCTTTCGTTACCGTTAGTCTCCTGGACAAGGATGGCAATGAGTGTCCGCTCGCAGATGATGAGCTGACCTTCGAAGTAACGGGTGCCGGAACCTTCAAGGCAGCCTGCAATGGCGATGCCACATCGCTCGAACCTTTCACCCATCCACATATGAAACTCTTCTCAGGCAAACTCGTTGTCATCGTGCAGAGTAGTACGCAGAAGGGCAATATCACCCTGAAGGTGAAGGATGGCAAGAGAAATATCGAAAAGACCATTCAGTTAGAGGCAATCTAGAAAATATATGTCCTTCGTTTTTATCGTAGGATTCCTTTTCTTTTCACAAATCCCAAGGAATAGAGACTGTTCTTTATTCCTTGGGATTTTTTTTCCTTTTTATTTGGTAAAGTGCCAATAATTGATTAATTTTGCAGCCAACAACAACTAATTTAACAAATAACTTCAAGATGAAGCAGTTTATTCATAGAGTATATGTCGTATTTTTGTTGGCGTTACTGGTACTTCCGGTTGCGGCGCAACGATTCATTAACGTGTCGTTCGAGGGTGCGCATACCGTGTGTGCCATTACCCAGGATGCACAGGGGATGATGTGGATTGGTACTGATAACGGACTTTATAGTTATGATGGTTATCATGGCTATCTCCACTATCAGGATCATGCCTATAGCAATACGCGCGTCAATGCTCTCGCTTTCGATAATAACCTGTTGTATTTGGCTACTGGCAATGGCATCTTGAAATTCGACACCCATGCCAATGCTTATGTGCAGACTCCAGCTGTTGCAGACTTTCAGGATGAAGCTAAGCGAAAAGCTGTCATGGAGCTGCGTGTGCTGGACCTGAAAGACAAGAATGCCAACTATGGAGGGGATGTCTATGCCTTGCTGCATACCTCAAAAGGTCTGTTGCAGGGTAAGATAAATGGTCTGTATTTGAATAACCGCCGGTTGCCTCTTACGGCAGGTGCCCAGCCATTGGTAAATGCCCTGGCATACGATGCCAAGCGCCATTGCTACTGGATTGGTACAGAAGGCGCGCTCTATTGTGCAGATCTCAATCTTCAGACATTCTCCCGGATTGCAGCTTTGGATGGCAACTCGGTAAAATGTCTGGCAGAAGAAGCAAATGGCAATCTTTACATCGGAACCGATAACGGACTCTATGTGATGGCGATGAACAATGCCATCTCCCATTATTCGCACGACTCTCGCAATGAAGCAACCATTCCGAACAACATCGTATGGGCCTGCTTCGTGGATAAATGGCAGAATGTCTGGATTGGAACCGATAACGGACTTTCTCGTCTCACCACCCATACCTATTATAATTATGTGTCGCTCGACAAGATAACCTTTTCGGGCGAAGGTAACTGTCTTCATGCCATGCTCCAGACCCGTAATGGTGAATGGTGGATGGGGGGAACCAATGGTTTGATTCATTATTCTCAGGCGAAGTCTTCTACAGGCGATGCTGCTTATCAGGATGTGGCTTGGTATAAGCAGAACAATCAGGCTTATCCGCTTAGCCACAACCGTGTGCGTAAGATTTATGAAGACAATGATGGGGATGTCTGGATTTGTACCGACCATGGTATCAACCTTTATGATCGCAGCTCCAGACAGATGCGTAATTTCATCGTCTATGACAGAACGGGCAAGTATTCTACTGCCTGGGCTTATGATATTCTTCAGGATAGAAAGGGCAGATTGTGGATGGCATCCTATCAGGGGGGTGTCTTTGTGATGGATAAGGCTTCCTTGCTTGCAGGTAAGACCGTAGCCGACTATCATTTCTCTGACCAGGGCAAGAATGCCCTTTCCGGATTGCATGTCGGTCAGATGGTCATGGACGGAAAGGGAAGAATATGGGTTTCCACTTTCAATCGCCTCGATTGTATCAATCCGTATGATATGAAGGTGGCTCATGTGGCTAATTCTGATGTGGTTAACTATATGATGACCGACAGCCAGGGCAATATATGGGTTGGTGATAATAGCTCGGTGAAGTGTTACTATGCTGCAGGCGAGATTCTGGGTTCCCATTTCGGCTCAAAGGAGTGGAAGATAGGGGGCAAGGTAAGTACCATGTGTGATGTGGATGGCAAGATATGGGCTGTAACCGGTAATGAGTGTTGCGTCATCAGCCGTGAAGGAGAGAGCATGCGCTTTGTCATCCCTTCCATTACTCCATTTACCATTTGCTACAGCAAGTCTACCCATGAAGTGGTGATGGGTGGTAATGATGGCTTTGTTGAGATTCGCTCTGATGCAGTTCTTTCTCCGAAGAAACTCAACCGGTTGATTTTGGCGGGCATTGTCGTGAATGGCAAACCATGGGATGAGCGTAGTGAGAAACTGGTGCTCAAGAGCGATGAGAACAGTTTTAGCCTGCAGCTTACAGACCTTCCGTTTGCTGATCATCCTTCTGCTGTCTATGCATACAAGCTGGAGGGCAGTGATCATGACTGGAATTATCTGAAGTCGGGAAATATTGATATTGTCTACAATGGTTTGTCGTATGGCAACTATCATCTTACGGTTTGTGTCGTAAATGGTGAAGGAAAGATAGGTGCTGAAGTCTATTCGCAGGACATCTCGGTGTTGCCACCTTGGTATCTTACCATCTGGGCAAAACTGTTCTACATCACGGCTTTGATAGTTCTTATCTCCTGGGTGGTAAGCTACTATTTCCTTCATAAGAAATTGGCAGAGGAACAGAAGCAGAAAGCAGAAATCCTTGATCAGGTGCAGATGCGTATGACCTTCTTTGCCCGTTTGACCGAAGGATTGAAGATGGCTGTGGCTCATCAGTCGTTTAATGAAGTGAACGAATTAATGTATCGCTTCCTGGATGTCAAACTGCCTCAGAATCATGCTTCTTCAACGGCAGAAGTTCAAATGGAGAAAACTTCTTCATCGACAGCAGATGAAGATGCTGATGAGAAAAAGTCAGAGGTAGCAGCTGCAGAACCAGAATTGAGTGAGGCTGACCAGCATTTGCTGAATGAAATCAACCATGCCATCGAGGAGCACATGATTGATTCCGATTTCAATGTCACGATGCTCCAGGAAGTAATGGGCATTGGCAATAAGCAGCTTTATCGTAAGGTGAAGGCCTTGACAGGCATGACTCCGGTAGAATATATTAGAGACCTGAGAATGCAAAAGGCTGCCAAACTCCTGAGCGCCGGAAAGTTTAGTGTTTCTGAGGTGATGTATACTGTTGGCTTCTCCAATAGCAGTTATTTCTCGAAATGCTTCTCTAAGGTCTTCGGAATGACACCTACGGAATATATGAAACAGAAGTAAAGTCTATCGGAAACAGCATTGGCTTACAAGTTCAAAGCTTAAAGTTCAATGTTCAATGTTCAAAGTATATGATATTAACGATTACAGGTTCCGACAGCACCGGTGGCTCTGGTGTGCAGGCGGATATCAAGACGATATTCGAATTGGGAGGTTATGCCGTTTCGGCGATAACCAGCATTACCGTGCAGAATACGCTCGGCATCCAGGAGTTCTTCGATATTCCTGCCGAGATTGTTTCGGGGCAGATAGAGGCTGTCATGAACGATATGCAGCCCAACATCGTGAAGGTGGGAATGATACGCAAGGTTGAGACGCTGAATGTGCTCATCGATGCCTTGACCAAGTATCGTCCCGACCATATCATCTATGCTCCAGCTATCTGGTCTAGTCAGGGCGATGCGCTGATGACGGAGGATGTGGTGAGCCAGATCAAATACCGTCTGCTGCCCCTCTGCTCGGTAGTTGTGGCGAGAAAGAAGGAGAGTGACATCATTCTTCAGAACTCCCGACTCCTGGAGCTTGCCGAAAAGCAGGGGCTCAGGATTTACCGGCTCGATAATGCCAATTCGCATGGTCTCATCAACCGCTTCTCTTCAGCCCTTGCCGTCTATCTGAATCAGGGCAAGAAGATGGAGGAGGCGTTGGCGATGGCGCAGGATTTCATCAATATAGAACTGGCAAGAGAGAGTAATCTGCAGGGCAGGAGTTCCGAACTTTACAATCAGTTTATCTCGCAGGTGAACAATTTCTGCCGCACCTATAGCGATGTGCATTTCTATGCCGACCAGCTGAATGTGAGTGGCCGCTATCTGGCGCAGGTTACCCGCCGCATCTCTGGCAAGACGCCGAAGGCAATCATCGATGAATACATCGTGAAGGAGATAGAGCGCGAGCTTTCTACCACCACGCATACGGTGCAGGAGATAGCCAACACTTTCGGCTTCTCATCGCAGGCTCATCTCACCAAGTTCTTCAAGAAAATGAGAGGGGTAACGCCTTCTGCTTTCAGGCAGAAAGGCTGAAAATAAACACTCTTCACCACTCTTCACCTCGCTTGGAAGACGACGTTACCTCTGTCTTTGGGTTCCCGACGGGATTGAGCCGTCATTAAACTAGTCATCCATCCACATCTTGAATCCTTCGCCGCGCAATGTCTCCAGGTGGATGGAGGTATCCTTGGCGAAATATCGGCGCAAGTTGTACATCACATTATTGAGACTTTCTTCGCTACACTGTACACCTCTCCAAACAGTATCCTTGAGATCTTGGCGTGGCACGACTTCGCCCTTATTGATCCATAATAGCTTGAGTGTGGCAAACTCAGTATTGCCCAGCGTCTTCTCGTTGCAGCCACGGAAACTGAGCACATGAGTCTCTGTATCTACGGTGTAGGCACCCATGTTTATCATACGAGAATTGCTGAAGTCTTTGCGCTTGGCATAGCGGTTTACCCATCCCAGGAACTCACGGCTGTCGAAAGGCTTCTCGATGTAAATCATTGCACCATTATTGGCAGCTTCGGTTTTGAGTTCTGGATCATGTAACGAAGATACACACATGATAGGGATGTCTTCTGCAGCAAGACGGATGTCGTTGATTCTTTCCAGACTGTTCTCTTCTCCTATCATCACATCGAGGATGATGAGGTTGGGAGACAGCTTCATGATAAGGCTTTCTACTCCAAACAGCGTGTTTTGAAAATAGACTTCATAGCCTGCTTTTTTAAGTAGCAAGACAGCTGTGTTGCCGAAATCCAGGTCATCATCGACCAATAGTACTTTTATCTTTTCCATATTTCTTATTTTATAATGTTTTATCTTGTTCCTTGCCCATTACGATTTGTTGCTTTTAGTTGAGCGGCAATGTGAATGTAAAGGTGCTGCCCTTGCCTGGTTCGCTCACCACCTTGATGGTTCCGCCATGTGCCTTGACGGCATATTTTACCATGGCAAGGCCTATGCCATATCCGCTCTTATGGTGTGTGGCTGGTATGCGATAGAACTGCTCGAATATCTTCTTCTGATATTTCTTGTCGATGCCTACGCCATGGTCAGACACGCTGATGATGGTGAAATGTTCATCCTGTTTGATGTTGACTTCAACATTTGCCTCCTTGTCAGAGTATTTAACGGCATTCTCCATCAGATTGTGCATCACATTTTCTATCAGATACTTATCTGCATACACCAGTGCATTCTCTTCACGATGGTCGTGGATTCCGATGGCATGTGGCTTGCTGGCATAGTTGGTGTCGATTTGTTCTTGCGCTTGTTGCGTCAGCTCGATGATGTCAACTTGCTCTTTGTTGATAACCAACTTGCTTTCACTGGCCTTAGAAGTGATAAGTATTGTCTTGATGGTATTGGCAAGATTCTTGATTTGTCTTTCAGAAGAAGTAATCATCTCCTGCAAGTCAGCATCCTTGATACAGTCTTTGATGAATCCCAACTTTAGCAAGATGCTTGCCAATGGTGCTTTCAAGTCGTGTACAGTTCCATGAAGGCTTACCTCACGATTCCTCAGAAGGTCTTCCTTGTATCTGATGGCAGTCATCTGGTATCCTACGCAAAAGACGATGATAAGAGCCAACAATATAGTAGATGCTAATGTCCAAATTGAGTTTATGATGAAGGAAGATGGAGTTATATCCACCACTGCTTGAACGAAACGGATAGGTTTGAGCCCGATGGCGATAGGCTTGCTAGCCTGCCAACTCTCAATATCCTTTGTTTGCCCATAACTCTTAATGACCTTTTTATTTTCGTCTAATATTAATAAGGTATAGGTAAAGCCCTCATTTAAATTCTTCTTGAATATTTGGGAGAGTTTAGCTAAGTTGATGGGCTTACCTTTGACTGTAAGTCTATCTTTAGTCAATAATCCCAAGGCATCAGACTCAGTTTCTACAATACCTTTGTCTCTTAAATCTTGAATGTTTATTTCATTAAAATCGATGATATCTTCTTTCTTAGGCTTCGCTTTAAGAAAGTCTTCTTCTGTCATTTCTTTGTAATAAACTCGTTGTTTCCTATCTTTGTACGGAGTGTTACTCTTGTGAGCTCGGATAGCGTATTCTTCATCAACAGAAACTTTTAGTACAGAATTTGTCTTATCTGTTTCATTATAGATATAATCTTTGTATTGCAAAGACATATTATATCCTTGTAACAAAATAACAACTAAAAGTGCTAAAACCGTTATACAATAATACTTTTTCATGCTTTGTATTTTTACTCATTTAACTTCAAAAATGCAAAAATACAAATATTTTTTCAAGTAGCGTACTTCTTAACGTCATTTTTACATAATATTTTTTTGGATAAATATTATGTAAGAAATGATGTAAAAGGTTTGCCAGTTTGAGCAATTTGCCGTAATTTTGCACTTAGATATTTTAATTAATATAAAGAGAAAATAGTATGAAAGAATTGTTGTTATTGACTTTGTTGGCATCTTCGGCTACAGTTTCTGCTCAAGAGGTAGATTCTGTGAAAACTCAGCATATCAAAGAGGTAGTGGTTACTGCTAAGAATCACGTTGCAATCAAAGATGGTGTTTCATACACTCCAACTCCTGAAGAACGCAAGTCTTCATCTAATTATTCGGCATTGCTGGCTCGTATGATGGTGGCAGGATTACGTGTAGATGAATTTACAAATAAAGTTGAGACAAATTGGGGCAAGGAAGTTCATTTCTTTATCAATGGTTTTGAGGCTAGCGATTGGGAGGTGAAAACTCTTCGACCAAAAGAGGTGGCACGTGTGGAATTCTTACAATCACCATCTGAGGCAAAATATAAAAACTATCAGGCTGTAGTCAACTTTGTATTGCGTGAATACAAATATGGAGGTTATGTAATGGCCGAGGCTAACCAAAGCTTTGGTAACTATGATAGTGGTGATTATGATGTCGCAGGAAAGCTGAAGAAGGGACATATGACTTATCAGGCAATTGTGGGAGCATATTATAAAAATGCTCATGAAATAAGAGGTAACAAAAATATCACTTATACTTATAATGATGCTTCTACGCTTAACAAAAAGGTTGACTATGAGCAAGTTGAAAAGCAGCGAATTTATTCTACAGGTATCAGCGCCAGATATGATTCCAATAATCTGATTTGGTTGGTTCAAGCTGGTGTGAAATATAACAAAACTCCTGATATTTATACCCGACAGAACATTAGATACAATGAGTCTGAAGAGACTTCTTCTGTTTCTGATGCTACCTCTCAATCTCTTACACCCTATGTGAGCTCACAATTCTATCTGGAGGGACTGCCTCATCGTGCTTATGTATATGGTGGACTTTCTTTCTCTTATAACCATAACAAGGGTAGCGAGGATTATCAATTAATGGAATCGGAAGGTCAAAGCATCATCAATGGAACAAGGGAAAATGCTTATTTGCCAAGCTTATGGCTAGGTTATGGATTGCCTGTTTATAAACAAAACTATTTGGTGTTTACTGCTCAACTCAACTCTGAGATTTATCGCACGAACTATTATGGAACCGCCGATACTTATCAGAAATTAGTGAACTCTTACTATTCCTTTGACTTAAATTATAATCATAAGTTCTCTAAAAAGTGGAGTGGCAGTTTGAAAATGTCCATACCTGTACAGAGTTATAAGGTTCAAGATGAACCAACGATGACAAAGGCTTATATTAATGGAGGCATGACGCTTAGTGGACGGTTTAACGAGAAGCATTCCGTTTATGTACAGGCTAACATCACTCAAAGTTCTATTAATCCTACTTACTACAATACAGTGGTGCGCCAGGACGATGAGGTGACAGGCAGTAAGGGTAATGCTGATTTGAAAACTGTACGCCAGGCCTATGCCCTTTTGTCATATACATGGATGCCTTCTAATTTGTTCTCTCTTAATTCATCCTTTAGTTGGGATAATATCATCAATGATATTGTACCTTATTGGCATGAAATAAATGGACTGATGGTAAAGGAGATGATTAATAGTGGCTCGTTCAATCCAATATATATTAATGTGACTCCATCTTTGAACCTTGCGCATGGTAAGATTCGTTTGAGTTCCAATGTTTCGTATGTGCATGAATGGCATTCCGGTCTGTTTCATATAAACAACGGTTATTGGGGACTATATCCTACCTTGTATTGCAGACTAGGAAAATTCTGGGCTGTAAATCTCAATTACGCTTATAGTTCTGGAGAAGGATATATGCGTGGAAGTTCCAACCTTACTCGCTTCTCAGATAATTTGAAGTTAGGATTACAATATACCAAGGGAAATTTATTTGTTAAATTACAGGTTAATTCCCTCATACTTAAAAATGGTAATACGAAGAGTTGGCTTATCTCTGATTATATTGATAGTTATTCTTATCAAAGCCGTCCATGGGATAGACGCTATGTGTCATTATCTGCAAGTTATACTTTAGATTATGGCAAGAAGATTAATCATGGGAGCAATTTGAAATTTAACGGAACGACAAAAACGTCTGTATTGTAATTGTTTATGCGTAATATTAAGGTTGTTCACCAACATGACAGCATGCAATGCGGTATCACCTGCTTGCAGATGATATGTAGATTTTTCGGCAGGGAGTACTCCTTGGACTCTCTGTCGAAGATTTGCTTTGCAACAACGGAAGGTGTCTCCATGCTGGGCATCAACGAGGCTGCAAGAATATTGGGATTTCACAGGATAAGTACTCGCTCTAATTGATATCCAATCAAAGTCCAATTTGGAGCGAGTTTGTTTTGTTAACACATAGATAAATCTCTCTTGCAAAATCGCCAGTGAAGCCTTTCTACAGCTTCGCTGGCGATTTCTCAGTATATAATCTTACTCAGTATATAATCTTACTCAATCATATTCTTGAGTATCCATTTCCTGAAGAATGGGTCTTCTATTTCATATCTGTCACTTCGGATGATGTAGCCTTTCTTGCTTAAACGCAATAGGGCACTGGTCATCGTGCTGGTAGGCTGGTTCCTGTCTTGTGCAGGATTGTTGCCCTCGCAGATGCTGACCATTACATATTTGTCTGTCTTATTGAAATTCAACCATAAACGTTCGTAGTCTAAATCATGAGTTGTTATGATGTCTTCTATGGCGAGTTGGAGTACATCCTCGTTTTTGCCAGCTACCAGGTTGTTCCAAACTGCGAATGAAAGCTGTTGCGTGTAGTATGGATGGCAACTTGTAAAGGCCAGTATCTCGTCTGCAATTTGAGTAGGCTGCTCTGATACATCTTTCAATCTGTCTGCAATATATGACTTGAAATCTTCGTATGGAATCTTGTTGAGTCTCATCAGCATTCCAAAATGATAGAACGGAGACTTCACACGTTCAAAGATATCTGTCATCATCGATTCCTGGCTGCCCAGAAAGATGTAATTGATGCCTGTCTGTTCCTGCATGATGGAACGGAGCTGCTTATCCATGTTTTTATCGATTTCCAGGATGCTTTGAAACTCGTCAAAGACAACAATCAGTTTGTTTTGAGGTGTAGAAACCTTCTGAATTGTATTTAAAACATCTTCTATTGCAGTTATTCCATTGTCGGTTGATGGTTGGAATGAAACCGATAGCTCGTCTGTCATCGGGTTCATGTTGATAGAAGGAATGATGCGGAAGTTACGAAGATAGTGCTTCATCTTTTCCAGTTTGAATTGATTGAGCAGTTCCTTCAGAAGCTTTGCTGCAAAATCTTCTTTGCTGAGCACGGCTTGCATATTGAGCCATAGGTATGGTCGTTGGGTTTGGATAACAGCCTTTTTTACGAGACTTGATTTGCCAAAACGTCGTGGTGACATAAGAACAAGGTGGTTCTCGCTCTTGAGAAACTGTACGATGTAGTCCAGTTCTTTCACTCTGTCTGTAAAGTATGGGGCATCAACCAATGAGCCAAATTTAAACGGATTTTCCATAATCGAATTTTTTCGTAACGAAACTTTTCGCAAAGATACGAAAAAATAAAGATGCTTAGAAGATAAACTCCTTTAAATTATTATTGTTTAACATCTTTCGGCTTGAGTGTAGCAAACTCGGTATTGCCCAGTGTCTTCTCGTTGCAGCCACGGAAGCTGAGCACATGAGTCTCTGTATCTACGGTGTAGGCACCCATGTTTATCATACGGGAATTGCTGAAGTCTTTGCGCTTGGCATAGCGGTTTACCCATCCCAGGAACTCACGGCTGTCGAAAGACTTCTTATATAATAATTTAGGGGGCAAATATTATGTGAGAAATGATGTAAAAAGTTTGGTAGTTTGAGCAATTTGCCGTAATTTTGCACCTAGATATTTTAATATACTGAGCCTACTTTCAACAAGCCTTACTTTTTTAAGTGGACTCAGTAAATGACAAAGGTGATTCTTTAAACTTAAAGGTTATATTAATATGGTTGTTAAGAGATTTTTTATAAGTATATCCATGTTGTTCTTGGGGGCGCTTCTGTTGCAAGCTAAGAACAATGTGATAGACAGTGGGCAATATTTTAGACCTTCTAAATCTGAGGGGCAATTATAATTGCTTGTTTCTTAGAATTATATGTAATTTGTGCAATGGCTTAGAAATAGACCTGTTTTGTTTGGATGAAGTCAAAAAACTATGTAATTTTGCAGCCGAGATTCAATCACATCTAAAAGGTAAGAATAAGAAGAAAATGTTTAAAATGCATCAAGGTGTTTTTAGGTATATACTAAGTATTTTAGTGCTTTTGTTGTTCGCAATGAAAACACAGGCCCAAGAAGTGTTTGAACCTCTTGACTCTATCATAAAAACATTAAAACTAAAAGAGGTTGTTGTGAAGGCGAAGAAGATACGCCAATCAGGTGATACGATATCCTATGCCGCCTCTTCGTATATATCAAAGGATGATAAAGTCTTGGAAGATTTGCTTCGTAAAATGCCGGGTGTAGAGGTGATTGGTAATGGGCAGATTAAGTATAATGGCCAATGGGTGAATGAATTTTATATTGAAGGGGCCGATATGCTTGGTGACAACTATGGCGAGGCAACGAAGAATTTGGATGCCAAGGCTATTGGCTCTGTGCAGATTATGGAGAATCACCAGAACATTAAACTTTTTCAGGGAACAAAAAGCGGCAATGCGCCTGCTATGAATATAAAACTCAAGCAAACGGCAAAAGGTGCATGGACTGCCATGCTTTCTGTTGCGGTTGGCGGTCAGCCTAAACTGGCGAGGAATATGACTGTTAACTTAATGAACTTCCGCCGCAATAGTCAAAACTTGACATTGCTTAAAACGAATAATGTAGGTGATGATTTACGCAAGGAAATCAATGCCTCGTCTTCGCTGAATTCTGTTTTGGGTGCAGGAATATTGCTACCCGATAAACCTGCTGTTTCTGATTTATATGCCTATAGGAATGATTCATATAGTGCCTCTATCAATCAGCTTTATAAGTTGGATAAGGACAGAACTTTGAGCTTTAATGTAAATTACCTTTATGATCAGGAAAAGCAAAATGCTACCGATGAAAGCCGTTATCTCTTGGATGATGGCACTCGATATGTTATACAGGAGTCTAACCAGGCTTTGGTAGGGCAGCATTTTGTTGGGGGACATGTCGTTTATAAATTGAATAGCTCCAAAAGTTATCTTAAAAACAATTTGTCGGTAAATGCTTCTTTTCCTAAGAATGAAGGCTTGGTGAATGATTTTGTCGCCCAGACTCTCTCTGGTCATAGTTTCTTGTTGAGTAATGTGATGAAGGCAAACTATAAGAAAAAGAATGGTGGAGTCGCAGATTTGGAATGGAAAGCTTCTTTTGCGGATAAGAGAGGAATGTTGAATATGTCGGAAACGAAAATGAGCCAGCTACTAAGACAACGCAACTTCCAGAGTGAAGCTACTGGATCTTTGTTGGCTTTTACGATTCCTCACCTTATGTTTAATTTGAATGGCAAGGTCATGTTTGATTGGCAAAGGGTAAGTGCAGGATTGAATTCTCTGTCGGATGCTTCTGGCAGCGAACAGAAAACCTGGTTGTTGGGAGCTTTTGTTAGCCCTAAAATCCTGTTGCATTTTGGAAACAGGCTGCAATGGCTGGTTTATGTGCCTGTTGGGGTGAAATATTATCATTCTGCTGATGGCTCTTTGGATTATGACAAGCGTTTCTTTTCGACTTGCCCATATTCTAATCTGACATATAAACCTACTGGTCGCTTATCTTTCGACTTGACGACGATATGTGAGGAGTCGATGCCTTCTGTCTTGTCTCAGATGGTTCTGAAACATTATGTGAATTATCGCACGACAATGTCCAATCCTTATCAGGTAGAGATAGCTCCCAATCGCTCTGTTAAACAGGCGTTTACGTCAAGTTATAAGGATATTATTAAAATGTTGTTTGGTGGTGTAACTCTGTCTTATGTGGATGTTCGAAATGGTAATAGTATGGGGTATCAGGTGGTTGACGATGTTGTCAATTATATCGTCCAGCCGCAATCTACCAAAAATAGAGTTTGGCAGATAGAACAAACGGTGGCGAAGGGATTCTTTCGATGGAATTCCAAGATAAGCGAATCTCTCAGCATAGGAACGTCCAGGAGTGAATACTATGTAGGCGGAGATTGTCATGATGGCCGGAGTGACTATCTGCAAGCAAAAATCTCGTATGTTGCTTCTGTATGGAAATGGCTGAACCTGTCAATCTCTAATGATTACTCTGTGTCAAAACCATATACGGATGGAAAGGCAAGTGGGGAGGTTTACAGAACTTTCATGAATGCTTCTTCTTTTACGTTTTGGTTGGGTAAGCAATTGAATGTGGTGCCCTCCGTGCAATATTATCATAACAATTACTTCTCATCAGGTCGCAACAATGTGTTCTTGAATACGGTGATGGAGTATTATTGGGGTAATGCAACATTATCGCTGAAATGTACCAATCTTTTAGATAGTCGTACATTCCATCGTATTATAGACAATGGAATAACTCGTTATTCCGGTGAGTATCAATTACGGGGCAGGACAATCCTGTTCGGAATACGAATAAAAATCATATAAAATACTTCAAGATGAAAAATTATAGAAAACTGCTGGTCATGGGCATGATGCTCGTGGGAATGAAAGTGAGTGCGCAAGTAAGTGTGACTTATGCTTTGGATTCACCAACTTTTACTTTGGCGCATGAGAGTACGGATAAGTTTGAAACCTTGGATTCTACTTATCTTAGTGTGACCTATCGTTTCAAATATCGCCAGACGGCAAAGGATGATTCCTTGCGGATGGAAGATCTTATGGATCTACAGCTTGGTAGAAAGTATAATGCTTTCTTCAGTAAAAATCTGCGCGATCTGGATCAGGAGAATACGAAATCTTTGAAAACAACGATGCGATTTACTCCTATTCCTGCGGAATATGTGGGTTTCGACATATTGTTTAGCCATTCAGATAAAACTTGTCAGGTTACCAATCGAATTCCTTATACCAGTCAGGTGATAGAGTATAGCGAAAAAAAGCCAGATATTAAATGGCGATATCTGGCTGGGGATACAGCTACGGTGATGGGCTATCTTTGTCATGCGGCCGAATGTCAATATGGTGGTAGAACATGGAAAGTATATTATGCCGATAAAATCGCTTTGCCTTATGGTCCATGGATGTTGAATGGAGCAAAGGGAGTCATTTTGAAAGCAGTGGATTCTGACCATGATTTTGTGTTTGAGGCTGTCGGGTTAACCCAGAAGTCGCAGCCTGTTATTCGTTATACTTGGAGCAGAAAGACGATGAGTAAAGAAGAATGGCAGAAGTATGCGGCAAATATGTATAAGAATGCAGGTGCATTTGTTCGTAACACGGGAGCACGTATTATCGTGATGGACAATAGTGAAAAAGGTTTTCATCATCTGAATGAAGATTGGGAGCAATATTACAATCCTTTGGAGAAATAACATGGAAATAATAACAACAAGTAAAAATAATAAACGTCTTTACGAAGAAGAGACAAGAAACTGTTTCTTGTCTCTTCTTCGTGGAGATTTATTATTTAGACCCCATTTTATTATAAATAGAATAAATGTACCTGATAATCAGTTGTATTGTGTTTTTCTGCAGACTTTGTATTTTAGACCGTGTTTAGTTCTATTATTGAAAAATATTTCCACCTGTACGGTTGACTTTTTTGTATAGCTTCACTTTGCTAATTACTTTTCCACCAAAAAGTAGTGTATTTACTTTTGCCTATGGATTTTTTTTGCGGAGTAAAATTTTCCACATATGTTTTTAAGTTACTTTTTCCGTAGCTCAAATGAAGTTCTCGATATGGGATAAATATCTCTAAATTAGTATAAGTTGTAGTATCCCACCCTGGTGTGATGTAAGTTCCTGCACTAACTTGTCCATCCGCAGCACGATAGGAGTGGTTGATATCCTTCAATGCTTTCCCATCTTCGTAAAAGAAGTAGGCATTTACTTCACATTTTTGTTTTTTATAGCCTTCTATATCAAATGATACAACGACTTTCATCCCTTTTTGACCATTTTGATACAAATTATGTTCTGTTGTAATATTTTTGAATACAACTTTACTTATTGATGTACTAGGTCTATTTGGCTTAATAAAACTATAACGAGATTTGTTCGCATTTAAACATGAGGCAAACTTGTCAAACATTGCATTAAAAGCTGTTCCGACCAAATCGTAGTCCTTGACCAGGGAAAGGTGGTTGAGGTTGGCAACCATGAATCTTTAACCGCCAAGCGAGGGGCATATTATAATCTTGTGAAGAATCAGTTGGAATTGGGAAACTAGTTGCTAAGGCCGGCTTTAGCATTCCTCTACCTTCCATAACTCGTTACCTTTATATATAATAGCAATCTTGTGTATTGGCTTGCCGCTCATCATCTGTGGCAATCTTGCGTCTCGCGCATATTGGTCTAATTGCGCCTTTGCTTCTTCTAAAGCCTTCATGCCTTCTTCGTCAGTATCGCCCGACTTCAGGTATTTCAATTCCAAGAGATAAGTATGCGCTACCTCTGGGAAACGGGTAAGGTCAGGAATCATTGTCAAGTCGCAATAGCCACCATTCAGTTCCATCTCTTGGATAATATAATAGTAGCCGCTATGGTTGAGATAGGCTGCGATGAAACCCTGCAGGTTGCGCTCAGCCTGGATGCTGGAGTGGAGGCTGGTGCAATTCTTATAACCTTCGGCGATATACTCGATGGCAGGTTTGATGTCGCCATCCAGTGCCATCACATCGTATTGGTCGGCAAGATGGTTGTTGTTGATCTTTGAAACGGAATCGTACTCATCCAATACATAGTCATAGTATTGGCGGCGTACATTCTCGTTAGGGATTCCTAGCTTCACTCTTCTGCCACGCTTGCCGATAATGGTCAGCATACCGTAATAATAAAGCAGGCTAGGGAAGAGGCCCGGGTCTATCAGGGCTTCCGCAGGAAAGCTCTCTCGCAGTTCTGCCCAAATGTATCCTTGGTTGATGATTTCCTTCAGCACGCTCTTGCGGTCGCCCTGCAATTTGTCTAAGAAGATAATCTTCTTCATCTTGGCATAGTCGGTCATGGTGTTCGGATCAATCATCTCTTCCGGAGCCTTTCCGAAACGGATATAGTTGCGGAGATAATAGATTACCATATCCGAATTGAACATCTTTGGGTCTGTCTCCAAACTGTCCTTTGCGAAACAATAGTTGTCATACCAAGGCTTCATGTCTGTAATCAGCTGGTCTGTGGGAACCTTGATAAGACCTACTTCTCTGTAATATTCTATCATCTCTCGCACCTCGTTCTCGCTGAATCCCAGCATCATATTGAACATCGGGTCCATGGATAGGTTGGTTCCGATGTTATAGCCGCTATTGAGGTCGTTCACTGTTACAGGACTTACACCCATCATCAGGATACGATGGAACATTCCCTTGAATAACTTGAAGAAATCACGATAGAAACCCTGGGCATGGGTTAAGGCATGATATACGGCTTCGCCCTCATTGCTCAAGACATTGTTGGTGAAGTTGTCGTACTCGTCGATGATGAGATAGAGTTGTATGCTTTTGGCATTCGCCCAGACGTTTATCAAGTTCAATTTCTGTGCTGCATCCTTAGCTGCCTTAAACTCTCCTAAGAAAGAAGGCTGATAATACTTGGCGTATTTTTCTGCAAAACCATTCAGCACTGTTTCGCAATAGGCATTAAAGTTCTTCTCCAGTCCGTCTTTTCCGGCAGCTGCCTTAGAGAAGTCGAAGAACAGTACCTGATATTTACCTTGTTTTTCTGTGGGTTGTTTTTCTATCCAGGTATCTTTGAATGTGGTATGAAACGAGTCTTTCTTCTCGATGTCGTAGTATGCCTGAATCATGGTAAGGAATACGCTTTTGCCAAAACGGCGTGGGCGGATGAGATAGAGAAAGTCTCCTGCTTCCTCCATCTTGGGTATAAACATCGTCTTGTCTGTCAGAAATCTGTTCTGATTCTGAATCCAGGTAAAGTCGGCTATGCCGTAAGGTAATCTCTTGTAATCCATACGCTTCAAAGTTTATTTGGGGCAAAGTTACAACAATTTATTGAATGCCGCAAGTTTTTTGAGAGAAATCTGATGGACTAGTGTTTCATCCCACATTCCTGTCGGTTTATCTTAGCAGCACCATCTGTGTAGAGCTTTGTATATTTCGGAATATGGCTTATACTTTTGCGAATCATCCTTTATACAAAATGACTCAATGTTTGCAGAATTTGGAACATTTTTCTGGTGTTTCATCGAAAAGTGTTTCCTTTGTAGCCGTAATTAAGAAAATGAATAAAATTATGGCAGAAAATAGACAAGAATTGAACCGCAACTTGGCTCAGATGCTCAAGGGTGGTGTGATTATGGACGTAACAACTCCAGAACAGGCAAAAATCGCAGAGGCAGCTGGTGCATGCGCAGTAATGGCTTTGGAACGTATTCCAGCTGACATCCGTGCAGCAGGTGGTGTTTCTCGTATGAGCGACCCTAAGATGATCAAGGGTATTCAGGAGGCTGTTTCTATCCCTGTAATGGCTAAGTGCCGCATCGGTCACTTCGCTGAGGCTCAGATTCTTCAGGCTATCGAAATCGACTATATCGACGAGAGCGAGGTGCTCTCTCCTGCAGATAATGTTTATCACATCGACAAGACTAAGTTCGACGTGCCATTCGTTTGTGGTGCCAAGAACCTGGGCGAGGCGCTCCGCCGTATTGCTGAGGGTGCTACCATGATCCGTACCAAGGGTGAGCCAGGAACCGGTGATGTGGTTCAGGCTGTTACCCACATGCGTATGATGCAGAGCGAAATCCGCCGCCTGGTTTCTATGAGCGAGGATGAACTTTACGAGGCAGCCAAGCAGTTGCAGGCTCCTTACGACCTGGTGAAGTATGTTCACGAGAACGGTAAGTTGCCAGTGGTTAACTTCGCTGCCGGTGGTGTGGCTACTCCAGCTGATGCTGCCCTGATGATGCAGCTCGGTGCCGAGGGTGTATTCGTAGGTTCTGGAATCTTCAAGAGCGGCAATCCTGCTAAGCGTGCACAGGCTATCGTGAAGGCTGTTACTAACTACAACGATCCTAAGATGCTGGCTGAGTTGAGCGAGGACCTCGGCGAGGCAATGGTAGGTATCAATGAGCAGGAGATTGCTTTGCTCATGGCTGAAAGAGGTAAGTAATGAGAATAGCAGTTTTAGCTTTACAAGGCGCTTTTGCTGAGCACAGACAGAAGTTGGCTCAGCTGGGCGTGGATAGTTTTGAGGTTCGCCAGTTGAAGGATTGGGACCAGCCTAAGGATGGCTTGATTATTCCGGGCGGTGAGAGTACCACCCAGGCGAAGCTCTTGAATGAACTGGGATTGATGGAGCCTGTGAAGGAGGCGATAGCTGCCGGCTTGCCAGTTTATGGTACCTGTGCCGGTTTGATTCTTCTTGCCAAGAAGATTGAGGGCGAGCCTAGCCAGCGCATTGCTTCGATGGACATCACGGCTTTGAGAAATGCCTATGGTCGCCAGTTGGGCAGTTTCTACATCGAGGCTCCGATGAAGGGCATCCAGGGAAATATTCCAATGACATTCATCCGTGCTCCTTATATTAAAGAGGTGTGGGGAGATGCCGAGGTCTTGGCGGAGGTAGATGGCAAGATTGTGGCTGCCCGCCAGGGTAACCAGCTGGTTACTGCCTTCCATCCGGAATTGAACAAAAGTCTTGAAATTCATAAGTATTTTCTGGGGATGTGCAGCAAGTAGGCTTCATCCTATATTGGAGCTTACTTCGTTGACCGATGGAATAGGCTTCATGTGCACATGAAGCTACATAGCAAAGTATCTTAGGATACATTGCCAAGTATCTTAAGATACATGAGCAAGTATCCTAAGATACTTTTTTGTTCTTCTTTATATCCTTGAAATCAATTTTTCAGGGTGCATTCAAATTTCTTATAACAACTCCGGAAGCTGGAAGAGCTTCACGCTGTTACTGCCCTTGATGAGGATGTAATGGTCGTGAGGCTGGTTCGCCTTGAGCGCTTCCTTCACTTCCTCTACATTCTGGAACTTGCGGTAGCTGCATGGAATATCCTTGAACTCATCGCCTACCAGCCATACATTCTCCAGACCGGCTGCCTGCAACTGGTCTACTACCTTCTGGTGCTCCTCGTGGCTCACTTCGCCGAGCTCGCCCATCTGCCCGAGAATCGCCATCTTGTGAGGTACATCCATCACGCGGAAGTTCTCGATGGCGGCAGCCATACTTGATGGGTTGGCATTGTAGGCATCTACCACCAGCTTATTGTGCGCCGTCTCTTCCAGCTGCGAACGGTTGTTGCTTGGGATGTAGTTCTCCAGAGCATGATCTATCTGCTGAGGCTTCACGTCGAAATGAAGACCGATGGTGATGGCGGCAAGCATGTTGTCGATATTGTAGGAGCCGATGAGATGAGTCTGAACCTCATGCCAGTCGAAACTCTCGGTGCGCCAGCGGAACTTCAGGAATGGAGCGCAGGAGATGACTTCTCCCCATACATCGCAGTTTTCGTCCTTGCCGTAGGTGATGAGGCGGTTGATGTTGCGCTGCTCAGCCATCTGCATCAGATGCTCGTTATCTGCATTGATGAAGACGAGGGCATCGTTGGCTGCGAGGTAATCATAGAGCTCTCCCTTGGTCTTCTTCACGCCTTCGAAACTGCCGAATCCCTGCAGGTGGGCACGGCCCACATTGGTAATCATACCGCAGGTTGGTTCCACGTATTCCACGAGCTTCCGGATGTCATCAGGATGGGAAGCGCCCATCTCTACAACGGCAATCTCATTCTCTGGTGAGAGACGGAAGAGCGTCTTTGGTACGCCTACATCATTATTGAAGTTACCCTGGGTGAACATTACGTTGAACTTCTCGCCGAGAACGGCAGAGACGAGTTCCTTGGTAGTAGTCTTGCCGTTGGTTCCGGTGATTCCTACTACTGGAATATCGAAGTGGCGGCGATGCTCACGGGCTAGTTCCTTGAAGGTGGTGAGGCAGTCCTCTACGAGGATGTAGCGATCGTCGCCCTCCTTGGCATACTCTTTTTCATCTACAATCACATAGGCACAGCCTTTCTCCAATGCCATGTCGGCAAACTTGTTGCCATCAAACGATGCGCCCTTCAAAGCCAGGAAGATGCTGCCCTCTGGGCAGTCGCGGCTGTCAGTGGTAATCACTGGGTGCGCTTGGTAAATCTGATAGAGTTCTGAAATATCCATAGTCTATAACTGTTATTTTGGGTGCAAAAGTAATCTAAATTGTGGACATAACAAACAATTTTCCCAAAAAATGATGGTAATCTCGAATATTCTTTCTATTTTTGCAGAAATATTCGATGAATCTTTAGAAAGTGAGGGCGGAATGGGTATCAGAGATGAAAGAGAAAAAGTGAAAGTGAGGAAAGAAAAGCTTGGTGGCTATTTCTTCAGTTTATCCCAGTTGACTTTTACGGGGACTGGGGTTGGAGGTTTCTTGCCGTTGCTGAAAGGTGAAGCTACGGTCGGTGATGTCTCTGTGTTAATTTTTGGTGTTTTGGCTACAGCTGTTTTTGCAGGTATAGCTAATAAAATTTTAAAATATTGATTATATGAGTTATTTAGCATTATTTTTTCTGATTTGCTGTATCGTCGGTGGAAGTTTTTTAGCTTGGTTATATACAAAACCAGGCGAGAAATGGTTGAAAGATTTGTAAAATATTAAGTTATGGAAGTTTACAATGGACTATTGTTTTTCTTTGTGGTTGGAACAATCATAAGTGGATGCTTTCTTGCCTGGACTTACACAAAGCCAGGGAAAAAGTGGCTTAAAGAATTATAGTATTATGAGCTATTTGGCATTGTTCTTTTTAGTTTGCTCAATTTTTGGCCTAAGTTTTATCGCCTGGACTTACACCAAACCAGGCGAAAAATGGCTTAAAGAGTTATAATCCGATGGAATATACGATCAATATCAAGGGGCGCTTGATGGATTTGAGTACCCCTCAGGTGATGGGCATCCTGAACGTTACGCCCGACAGTTTCTACTCTGGCAGTAGAAAACAGACAGAAATGGAGATAGCTCAGAGAGCTAATCAGATTATAGAAGAAGGTGGAAGCATCATTGATGTGGGCGCTTTCTCCACCCGTCCCGGTGCCGATGAAGTATCGGAAGAGGAGGAGGGAAGACGCCTGAAGTTCGCTCTCGACATCGTTCGCAGGGAGCAACCGGATGCTGCCGTCTCCGTAGATACCTATCGCCCAACCTTGGCGCGTAAGTGTATCGAGGAGTGGGGAGCTGACATCATCAACGATGTATCAGAAGGTGGAATTACAGGCATCGTCAATGTACCGCTGGAGCAGAGACAGGAGGAATATCCTGAAATGTTCCGTGTGGTGGGCGAACTGAAGGTACCTTATATATTAATGTCAGTGCAGCCTACACTCGAAACGATGATGAAGGGCTTTGCAAAAGAGGTGCAGCAGTTGCGCGACCTGGGAGCCAAGGACATCATCCTCGACCCGGGCTTCTGCTTCGGCAAGAATCTCATCCAGAATTATCAGATTTATAATGAGATGGAGAAGTTGAACGTGATGGAACTTCCGGTTCTGGTAGGCATCTCCCGCAAGACTATGATATACAAGCTGCTGGGTGGCGATGCCACTACATCGCTCAATGGAACTTCCGTTCTCGACACCATCGCCCTGATGAAGGGCGCCAGCATCCTCAGAGTTCACGATGTGAAGGAAGCAGCTGAGGCAATCAAGATTGTAGAAGCAATGAAGGAGGGACGCACATGATAGAATTTGGAATTAAAGACGTCATCGATATCCTGTTGGTAGCCTCTCTGCTATTCTACGTCTATCGCCTGATGAAGGAATCCCGCTCACTCAACATCTTCGTGGGCATCATGCTCTTCGTTCTTATCTGGCTCTTTGTGAGTCAGATATTGGAAATGCGCCTGCTGGGTTCTATCCTGGATAAACTGGTGAGCGTGGGAGTCATCGCTCTCATCGTCATTTTTCAGGAGGATATCCGTAGATTCCTTTATGAGATAGGTTCGCAAAAAGGTATGCGCCGGCTGGTTCGCTTCTTCCACTCCAGCAAGGAGAGCCAGAAGGAGGCTAACAAGGCGACTATCATCCCTATCGTAATGGCGTGCATGAGTATGGCGAAGAAATACGTGGGGGCGCTCATCGTCATCGAACGGGGTGTACCTTTGAAAGATATCATGGATACGGGCGAAGAGATAGATGCAAAAATCAATCAGCGTCTGATAGAGAACATCTTCTTCAAGAACTCGCCTCTGCATGATGGTGCCATGGTGGTAAGCAACAAGCGAATCATGGCTGCCGGCTGTATCTTACCGGTGAGCCATAATCTCGATATCCCGAAGGAACTGGGACTCCGTCACCGTGCAGCCTTGGGTATCTCGCAGAGCAGTGATGCCATCGCCGTCATCGTTTCGGAAGAGACGGGACGAATCAGCGTTGCCATCAAGGGAGAGTTCAAACTCCGACTCTCGGCAGAGGAACTGGAAAGCATCCTCACCCAGGAAATGCTATAAGTTAAGTGAAGAGTGAAGAACGAAGAGTGAAGAATTCATGTGCTTTCGTTCTTCTCTTTTCACTCTTAAATTCTTCCTTTTTCACTCTTCGTTCTTCACTTTTCTTGGAACGTAAACCTTTACGATGATTATTATCTACCATTTTAGCTTTTTTTACACATTTTAGTAGGTATTATTTCAAAATAAATATGTACTTTTGCAAAGTCGATGTGGCAAAAAGCTAAAATCTATGCGAAGAGGCTTTACACTTTGACAAACTTACTTTGGAGACAACAAAAATATATAAAACAATAAAGTAAAATGGATTTATTACAGCAAATCGTAGCTCGCGCTAAAGCTGACAAGCAGCGCATCGTGCTCCCTGAAGCAGAAGAGGAGCGTACATTGAAAGCAGCCGATAAAGTTTTGGCTGATGATCTCGCAGACATCATCCTCATCGGTAACCCTGCCAACATTAAGAATCTCGCTGCACAGTGGGGTCTTAACAACATCGACAAGGCTACTATCGTTGATCCACAAAACAACCCTAAGACTGAGGAGTATGCAGAGAAGCTCGCAGAACTTCGCAAGAAGAAGGGTATGACCGTAGAACAGGCTCGTGAACTCGTTACAAAGAACAACCTCTACCTCGGTTGTATGATTATCAAGACTGAGGGTGCAGACGGTCAGATTTCTGGTGCTTTGAGCACAACTGGCGACACACTTCGTCCAGCTCTTCAGATTATCAAGTGTACTCCAGGTATCACTTGCGTAAGTGGTGCTATGTTGCTCATCTCAGACCAGAAGCAGTATGGTCAGGATGGCGTAGTGGTAATGGGTGACGTTGCTGTAACTCCAAACCCTACAGCTGATCAGCTTGCTCAGATTGCTTACACAACAGCTCAGACTGCTCACTCTGTAGCAGGTGTCGCAGAGCCTATTGTAGCCATGTTGAGCTTCTCTACAAAGGGTAGCGCTAAGGATGCTATCAACAAGGAGACAGGTAAGAGTGTTTATATCATCGATAAGGTAAAGGATGCCGTAGCTATTGCTAAGGAGAAGTTCCCAGAGCTTCATCTCGATGGTGAACTTCAGGCAGATGCAGCCCTCGTTCCTGAGGTTGCTGCCAAGAAGGCTCCAGGTTCTGACGTAGCTGGTAAGGCTAACGTTTTGGTAGTTCCTAACCTCGAGGTTGGTAACATCGGCTACAAGCTCGTTCAGCGTTTGGGTGGTGCCATCGCTATCGGTCCTATCCTCCAGGGTATTGCCCGTCCTGTAAACGACCTCTCTCGTGGTTGCTCTGTTGATGACATCTACTACATGGTAGCCATCACAGCTTGCCAGGCACAGGATGCTAAGAAGGCGTAATTGAGACTAACTTTATTCAATCAATAACATTACAAAAAGTAACATTATGAAAATATTGGTTCTGAACTGCGGTAGTTCATCTATCAAGTACAAGTTATATAATATGGACGATGAGTCTGTATTGGCACAGGGTGGTGTAGAGCGTATCGGTCTTGATAACGCTTTCATCAAGGTGAAATTGCCTAACGGCGAGAAGAAGCAGATCATGCACGACATGCCTGACCACAAGGAAGGTGTGAACTTCGTATTCAAGTGCTTGCTCGACCCGGAAATCGGCGCTATCAAGGATTTGAAAGAAATCGATGCTGTAGGACACCGTGTCGTACAGGGTGGTGACAAGTTCAACGAGAGTGTTATCGTTGACAAGAGCGTAGAGGATGGTATCGAGGAACTTTGCGACCTCGCTCCTGTTCACAACGCAGGTCACCTGAAGGGTATCCGTGCCGTTGACTCTTTGATGCCTGGCACTCCTCAGGTTTGCGTATTCGACAACGCGTTCCACAGCACAATGCCAGACTACGCTTATCTCTATGCAATTCCTTACGAGTTGTACGAGAAGTATCACGTACGCCGTTATGGCTTCCACGGAACATCTCACCGCTATGTTTCTAAGCGTGTTTGCGAGATTCTCGGTCTCGACCAGAACAACTCTAAGATCATCACTTGCCACATCGGTAACGGTGGCTCTGTAGCTGCTGTATTGAACGGTAAGGTATTGGATACCTCAATGGGCTTGACTCCATTGGCTGGTTTGATGATGGGTTCACGTTGTGGTGACATCGATGCTTCTGCCGTTACCTACTTGATGGAGAAGTTGAACATGAAGCCACAGGAGATGGCTGACTTCCTGAACAAGAAGAGTGGTGTGCTCGGTATTACAGGTATTTCTTCTGATATGCGCGACATCGAGAACGCTGCCAACGAGGGTAACGAGAAGGCTCAGCTGGCTCTCCGTATGTACGAGTATCGCATCAAGAAGTACATTGGTGCTTACACAGCAGCTATGGGTGGCGTTGACGCAATCGTATTTACTGCTGGTGTTGGTGAGAACCAGACCGACCTCCGCGAGGAAGCTTGCAAGAACCTGGAGTATCTTGGCATCAAGATCAACAAGGAAGTGAATGACAAGGTTCGTGGTGAGGAAGCTATCATCTCTACTGACGACAGTAAGGTGAAGGTTGTAGTAGTTCCTACCGACGAGGAGATCGTTATCGCTCGCGATACAATGGAGTTGGTTGCTAAGAAGTAAATCCAGCACAAAGATATAATATAATAAGGTGAAGACTAAAACAAATGTGATAGGTCTTCACCTTTTTAATTTTTTGAGATTTTTGAGAATGATGAAAACAAAGATTGTAACTTTCGGAGAAATATTGCTTAGAATTTCTAAGCCCGGTTATCAACGTTTAATCCAGGGGCATCGTATGTTTGGCAACTATGGTGGCAGTGAGGCAAATGCAGCTATTTCTTTGGCTTATTTGGGTGATAATGTCGAGTATGTTACCCGTGTGCCATACGGTGAGATGGGTGAGGCAGCATTGATGCACCTCAGGGAGTATGGTCTGAATGTTTCTCATGTGGTGCATGGTGGCGACCGTCTCGGAACTTATTATTTCGAGGAAGCTGTGGCGATGCGCAATTCTCGTGTGGTCTATGACCGCAAGAATTCTTCTTTCTATACCTTGAAGCGGGGTATGGTGAAATGGAATCAGGTGTTGGCGGATGCTGCCGTGTTCCATTGTTCGGGCATCACCTGTGCTATCAGTCGTGATGCAATGGAATCTACGATGGATGCCATCAAGCTGGCTGTAGCCGATGGCCTGACCATTGCCTGCGACATCAACTATCGCAAGAATCTCTGGGGATATGGTCTGGAGCCTCATGATGTGCTATTCCAGATGATGCAGTATAGCGACATCATCTTCGGTGACCAGAACGAGTGGGAAATAGCCAGTGGTGTGCCTCATATTCCTTTTGAGGCTTTGGATGCAGACTATGAGATTGACAAGGAGGCTTATCAGGAGTATTTCCGCAAGATGCACCATCTCTTCCCTAAGTGCAAGAAGATGGTGATGGCAGTAAGAAATCAGATTGCCAGCAGTCATCATACCTTGAGCGGCTTGCTCTATGATGCTGTGGAAGATCAGCTCTATACTACAAGAATCTATGATATTGAGCCGATTGTTGACCCGATGGGTGTAGGTGATGCCTTTATTGCTGCCTATATTCACGCACATCAGAAGTGGGGCGACAAGAACCAGTATTGCCTGGATTTCTCGCTGTCGGCTAGTGCCATCAAGAATACGATTCCGGGCGATCAGAACCTGGTAAGTGAAGAGGAAATCATCTCGAACATGACTTCTTCGGGAGGAAGAATCCAGCGTTAAGAATAAGTAATAAGAGTACTTGCCAATAATAAAGGGCAACCTGTTTGGGCTGCCCTTTATTATTATCGTTTTTTTTGTTCTTGTTTTTTGCTTTTACGGTTGGCTTTCGCCTTCCACATATTCTTCCATAAACATGTGTTCGCCATCAAACACGGCATAGGTGAACTGCCATATCCAGTCACCCAGAATCATCAGGCGGGTCTTCTTGCTCAGCATCAGGTCCAGTTCGATGTGGCGATGACCGAACATGAAGTAATCTACATCCTTATGGCTTTGCATATACTGTTTGGCAAAGCGTACCAGAAATTCCTTCTTCTCGCCCATATAAGGCTCTTCCTTGCCATCGGCACGCTTCAGTCGGCTGTGCTTCGCCCAGTTCAATCCCAGCGCCAGACCCCAGCGAGGATGGATGGCATTCAGAAGGCGCTGGCAGGTGTGGTTGTGGAACATTGCCTTTAGAAGCTTGAACTTCTTGTCTGGGTCGCCCAATCCGTCGCCATGGGCAAGGAAAAATACCTTGTCGTAAATCTCAACGGTCTGTGGCTTATAGTGCACAATCATGCCGCACTCTTCTTCCAGATAGCCATAAGTCCATAAGTCGTGGTTACCGGTGAAGAAATGTACTTCCACTCCCATATCGGTCAACTCTGAGATTTTTCCCAGGAAACGGGTGTATCCTTTTGGAACTACATTCTTGTATTCGTTCCAGAAATCAAACATGTCGCCCAGCAGATAGATGGCAGCGGCCTTGTTCTTGATACTGTCAAGGAAGCGGACGAGACGGCGCTCCTGCATGCGGGCATGCGGAATGGCTAATGAGCCAAGATGCGCATCTGAGAGGAAATATACATTTTTCATAAGCGGTTCTTTTTAAGTGAAGAGTGAAGGATGAAGAGTGAAGAATTCAACGGCTTTGTCTTTATTCAAAGCCGAGTTCTACGCGGGCTTCTTCGCTCATCATGCTCTGGTCCCAAGCAGGTTCGAAAACGAGGTTTACATTGGCTGATTTCACGCCTTCCACGCTATCTACCTTGCTGCGTACATCCTCCAGGATAAAGTCGGCAGCAGGGCAGGATGGGGCTGTAAAGGTCATGTCCAGCTCTACAGTGGCATCGTCCTTTACGTCAATCTTGTAAATCATACCGAGGTCCCAGATGTTTACGGGAATCTCTGGGTCGTAAACGGTTTTGAGAACATCAACGATTCTTTCTTCTATCTTTGTCTTTTCTTCTTGTGTCATAATTTTATATTGTTTTCTGCAAAGGTAATAATAATTATAGACAATGCAAAACAAATGGTGATTTATTTTTCTTGTTTGAGCTCAAAGACATGAAAAATTCTTGAATTTATGATGAATATGGAACTTTGGCTTTTACAACTTTCCTTTGTCGTGATAGGAATAAAAGGCGCCATCGGTGATGATGACATGGTCCATAAAGAAGAGACGCATGATTTCGCACGCCTTCTTTATCTGTAGGGTGAGCTGGTCGTCAGCCTTGCTGGGTAATGGACTGTGACTAGGATGATTGTGACAGAAGGCGATGATGGTGGCATTGTTGAGTACGGCTTCCTTGATGAGCAATCGGATGTCTACGGCAGTTTCGGTGATGCCGCCATGAGAGATACAGGTTGCTTTGATGAGTTTGAAGTTCTGGTTCATCATCAATACCCATGCTTCTTCGGTATCAAGATCCTGCATCTTGGGAAGCATGTAGTTGTAGATGGCAAGGGAAGAACCCAAATCCGGGCGACTTCCTATTTTGTCAAGGGCACGACGCTTCCCTAGCTCACAGGCTGCAAGGATGGTGATAGCCTTGGCGGGTCCCATTCCTTTGTAGTGGGTGAGTTCCTTGATGGTCATCTTGCCGAGAGTATTGAGATTGTTGTCGCAGTCTTTCATGATGTGTTTCATCAGATCTACTGCACTCTCGTCTCTTGAGCCGGAACCTATTAATATGGCTAGCAGTTCGGCATTGGATAGTGCTGATGCTCCTAGTCGCTCCAGTTTTTCACGAGGTTTGTCTTCCTCTGCCCATTGCGAAATAGAAAGCTTCTCACTCATAGTGTAATCTATTTATAGAAAGTCTTGTTGTATGCGCTGAATTCGCTCTGTCCGAGCAGGCATCTCTTCCACCAGGCTGAAAGGAATCCGCAACCGTAACCCATCAGTTGGGTGAAGGCGGCACGGATGCTCAACAAGCCAATCTTCACGCTGTGATTCTCCCTGCTGCTGTCAATGAACAGCGCAATGATATAGAGAATGATGCCCAGCAGACCGATGCAGCCCAATGCAGCCAGTGCATTGCCCAGGGTAGGGAATACGTGGACGGTGCCCAACATATACGGCAGAAATCCGAAGAAGAGCAGCAGGAGCGTACCTATCACGCCCACGGTGAAGACCATCGGCAGGAGATGTACGAGCTTGAGACTCTCTGGATACTTCTTGTAAAGGTTGATGCGGGCGATACCGCTGTTGTAAACCTGTCGCCAGAATTTGCGGAAGTCGGTGCGGCGCTTATGCCATACCCATGCTTCAGGGAACAGACGGCAACGGTAGCCTGCCTTGAAGATACGGATAGAGAAATCGATGTCCTCACCAAAACGCATGTTAGAAAAGCCATTCAACTTGAGATAAACATCCCTGCGGATGCCCATGTTGAATGAACGAGGGTAGAACTTATCCATCTTCTTCTTTCCGCCACGGATACCACCGGTGGTAAAGAAAGAAGTCATGGAATAAGAAATGGCTTTCTGAGTATCTGTAAATGATGAGTGCGCCTTGTCGGGACCGCCGAAAGCATCGGCAGGTTCGCGGCTCAACTCATCACTTACAGCCTTCAGATAACCCTCTGGCAAGACCACGTCGCTGTCGAGTATCAGGAGATACTCGCCCTTGGCACGCTCGGCACCATAGTTGCGACTCTGGCCCGGACCAGAGTTCTCCTTATAGTAATAATGTATATCCATCAGGTTTTCGTACCGGTTGCACACATCCTCGCAAGGAGTCTGTGAGCCATCCTCTACGATGACTACCTCGAAGTCCTTCTCCGTTTGACGGGTTAGACTTTCCAAGAGTTCGTCCACTTCGTCCGGACGATTGAAAACAGGTACTATGATGGAATATTTCATTCTTCTTACTATTAAGGGTTAAGTTTGCTCGATGAGAGCGTAATCTTTTGAATCAGAAACAGATTACTCGCTTACACGACCGAGGTAGCTACCGTCACGAGTGTCAACCTGGATAGTCTCGCCCTCGTTAACGAACAAAGGAACACGAACCTCAGCACCAGTCTCGAGAGTTGCTGGCTTGGTAGCGTTGGTAGCAGTGTTACCCTTTACACCTGGCTCAGAATGAGTAATCTTCAAAGTTGTCTTTACAGGCATTTCTGCCAAGAGGATAGTACCATCAGTTGTATCAGTAACCACCTCAACAACGTCACCCTCCTTCATGTACTGACCGCCAGTAACGTTCTCCTTAGCGATAGGCACCTGCTCGAAAGTCTCCTGGTTCATGAAGATACAGCCAGTAGCATCCTCGTAGAGGTACTGGTAAGGACGGCGCTCAACGCGAACATCCTCCAACTTGAAACCTACCTGGAAAGTACGCTCCAATACACGACCATCGGCAACATTCTTCAATTTAGTGTTCATTACGGTGTTACCTTTACCTGGCTTTCTGTGCTGAAAGTCGATGCAAACCCATACTTTGCCATCCATGCGGATGCAAGTACCAATCTTAATTTCCTGTGAATTAATCATTTCTTGTTTATCTTGAATGTTATTATAATAATCTCAAAATCGGGTGCAAAGTTACGGCAAAAACATGAAAAAACAAAGGGAAAATCGAAAAAAACATAAATATTTAAGCTAAATTTGGTAGTTTTCTTGGTTATTTCAGAAAATATGCGTAATTTTGCAGCCCAAAAAGGGCGTATTTTGCTCTTTTGTGAAGAATATTAATTAAAAAATAAATAAGAAAAATGAAAAGAACATTTCAGCCTCACAATCGTCGTCGCGTGAACAAGCATGGTTTCCGCGAGCGTATGGCAACAAAGAATGGTCGTCGCGTATTGGCTTCTCGCCGTGCTCATGGCCGTAAGAAGTTAACTGTATCTGACGAGCACCACGGAAAGTAATTTCCTGTAGGAAAATTCGTCGGACGACGATGACATTAAAAGCAGCAAAGAGAGATTCTTTGCTGCTTTTTGTTTTTTTATGCACTTGTGATGCGCAAAAACTTTGTGTTTTATTTTGTATTGTCTTCGATTATTCCTATCTTTGCACCAAAAAAGTAAGAATGACTTTATCTGAGTTTATAAATAAGTTTAAGAGTAAGTATCTTTGGGGCAATCTCATAGCCATTTTCCTGGTCTTTGTTTTGCTCTGTGTCGGTGTCAAGTTTGGCATCGATATCTATACCCATCACGGTGAAGCCATCAGGGTACCTGATATCAGATACAAGAAAATTGAGGATGCTACCCGCATCCTGGATGATGCCGGATTGCAGATTGTGGTTACGGATACGGGATATGTACGTTCCCTGCCTGCTGACTGCATCCTGGAGCAGACGCCTATATTCGGAGAATTGGTAAAGTCGGGGCATGTCATCTATGTGACCATCAATTCCGATCATTCTCCACGCATCACCGTTCCTGATATCATCGACAACTGCTCCCTGCGTGAAGCAATGGCAAAGCTGACGGCTATGGGATTCAAGCTGGGCTCGCCTGAATATATTCCGGGTGAAGAGGATTGGGTATACGGTATCCTCGTGAAAGGAAGGCATGTGGTGGCTGGCGACAAGGTGTCTATTGATGATACCTTGATTATCCAGGTGGGTAACGGCCGACGCGATGCTTCCGATTCTTTTGATATCGTTGATCCTATCTCGCATAGTGAAAAGGATGTCATTGAAGGGGAGGGTACCGGAGAAACCGAGACGGATAATTTCGAGGTGGTTCCTGGTACTGAACCTGTTGAACCGACACACGAACAGCAGCAGAATGAGGTTGTGGAGTAGGAGTAGTGAGAATGAATAATTAATAATGAATAATTGATAATTAAGAGTGGAAATTCTGAATTATATATATAATAAGGTATATGCTCCTGTAGAGGAAGACTTCGGTTTTGATGATGCGGGAGATATCGATGAACTGGATGGCGAACTCCAGATGGAGGAAGGTGGAGCTGTGCCGGCTGGCGAAGGAGGCGATGATCTCTATGAGCACTGGAAGGTGCAGGTGGACGCCAATCAGGATCCTGTCCGCATCGACAAGTATCTGGCTGACAAGATGGCTTACCAGAGCCGCAACCGCATTCAGCAGGCTGCCGATGCTGGTTTTATCCATGTAAACGGCAAACCGGTGAAGAGTAATTACAAGGTGCGTCCGAACGACATCGTTACGCTGATGCTCGACCGTCCCCGTCATGAGACCAGTATCAAGCCGGAGGAAATCGACATCAATGTGGTATATGAAGACGACCAGTTGATGGTGGTGAACAAAGAGGCAGGAATGGTGGTTCATCCGGGAGCCGGCAACTTCCATGGTACCTTGATTCAGGCAGTAGCCTGGCATCTGAGAGATATGCCGGAGTTTGATGCCAACGACCCGGAAGTGGGATTGGTGCATCGCATTGACAAGGATACCAGCGGATTGCTCGTTGTTGCCAAGACACCTACTGCCAAGACGGCATTGGGCAAGCAGTTCTTCAACAAGACTACCCATCGCAGCTACAACGCCCTGGTATGGGGAAACATCGTAGAAGATGAGGGACGTATCGAGGGTAATATCGGACGTGACCCGAAGAACCGTCTCCGCATGAAGGTTTTCGACCCGGATAGCGGTATCGGCAAGAGTGCGGTTACTCATTATAAGGTGTTGGAGCGTTTCGGCTATACCACCTTGGTGCAGTGCATCCTGGAAACGGGTCGTACCCATCAGATCCGTGCCCACATGAAGCAGATAGGTCATCCACTCTTTATGGACGAGACTTATGGAGGTGCTGAGATTCTGAGAGGTCAGCGCAGCAGCGGTTACAAGGCATTCATCCAGAATTGCTTCAAACTCTGTCCACGTCAGGCACTCCATGCCAAGACCCTCGGTTTTGTTCATCCTACAACAAAGGCGCAGATGGACTTTGACAGTGAGTGGCCGGAAGATTTTAGACAATTAATAGAAAAGTGGCGCGGCTTCATCGCTGGCACCACAAAAGATACATTCAAAAATATTTAGTAATTATGGAAAATAGCAAGAGAACGATAGCCATCGTATGCGGTGGTGATTCTTCTGAGCACGACGTTTCATTGCGCTCAGGTCAGGGGTTGTACTCATTCTTCGACAAAGAGCGTTACAATATTTACCTGGTCGATGTAAAGGGTACCGACTGGCACGTGGCTTTCGATAATGGCGAGACTGCCGAAATCGATAAGAACGACTTTTCTTTCGTAAAGGATGGCAAGCATGTATACTTCGATTATGCTTATATTACCATCCACGGACAGCCTGGTGAGAATGGTGTGATGCAGGGATACTTCGACCTTATCCACCTGCCATACTCTACAAGTGGTGTGCTGGTAGAGGCAATGACCTTCGACAAGTATGTGCTCAACAATTACCTGCGTGGTTTTGGCGTGAACGTGGCAGACAGTATCTTGCTCCGTCGTGGCGAACAGTATGATGAGGACGAGATTGCCGAGCACATCGGTATGCCTTGCTTCGTAAAACCAGCTGCTGACGGCAGTAGCTTTGGTGTGAGCAAGGTGAAGAATGCCGACCAGTTGGCTCCAGCCCTCCGTGTGGCATTCATGGAGAGCAACGAGGTAATGATTGAAGGCTTCCTCGATGGTATCGAGATTTCCCAGGGTATTTACAAGACAGCAGAGAAGACCGTTGTCTTGCCAGCTACCGAGGTGGTAACCAGCAACGAGTTCTTCGATTACGATGCCAAGTATAACGGTCAGGTACAGGAAATCACTCCAGCCCGTCTCTCTCCTGAGACTGCTGAAGAGGTGGCAAAGACCACATCCCGCATCTACGATATCCTCCATGCCAACGGTATCATCCGTATCGACTACATCATCTCTAAGGATAAGGACGGTAAGGACAAGGTGAATATGCTGGAGATCAATACCACTCCAGGAATGACCGTTACCAGTTTCATTCCTCAGCAGGTCCGCGCTGCAGGCCTTGACATCAAGGATGTGCTCAGCGACATTGTGGAGAATCAGTTCTAATAATTGGGGAATTTATAGAAGTTAAGGGAATTTATAGAAGTTAAGGGACAATAGTTTTGAAACCTATTGGTTTGGAAAAAGCATTTGTCCCTTAACTTCCCAAACGACCATAGGGAGTGATAACTTCTCTTTACTTCTCTAACTTCCCATAAAACCATAAAGTTATGAAGATCCCTCAAGAATTTGATACCATTCGACCTTGGGAACCGGAAGACCTTCCTGAGGTGTTCGACCGTTTGCTTTCAAACGATCAGTTCAAGCAAGTACTTGCTTATCTCTATCCACAAGTTCCTTTCGAGATGATTGCCCAGAAGTTGAAGGCCTGCAAGACCAATCTCGACTTCCAGTTGGCTTTCGCCTACGATTTTGTTCATGGCATCCTGAAGAAGGCAGCAACGGGTTGTGAGATGGATTGCGCTGCCATCGATAATACCCGCAACTATTCCTTCATCAGCAACCACCGCGACATCGTGCTCGATTCAGCCATCCTCGATGTAATGCTTATCGACAATGGCTTCAAGACCACCTGCGAGATAGCCATCGGAGATAATCTCCTGTCTCTTCCTTGGGTCAAGGACCTGGTACGTGTCAACAAGGCTTTTATCGTGGAACGTGCCTTGAGCATGCGCCAGATGCTGATGTCGAGCAAGCGTCTTTCCGACTATATGCACTTCGCCATCAAGGAGAAGAACGAGAATATCTGGATTGCCCAGCGAGAGGGTAGAGCCAAGGATAGCGATGACCGCACACAGAAGAGCATCCTGCAGATGATGGCGATGGGCGGAGAAGGTAGCGTTATCGACCGCCTGAAGCAGCTTCATCTCGTTCCGCTGTCTATCAGCTATGAGTATGATCCTTGCGATTTTCTCAAAGCTCAGGAGTATCAGCTCAAGCGTGATGTGGAAGGCTGGAAGAAGGGACCTATGGATGATCTCGTTAGCATGCAGACCGGTATCTTCGGTTATAAGGGACATGTACATTATCATGCAGCCCCATGCCTAGACGAATATCTTGATTCCCTCGACCCGGAGATGCCGAAGCAGGAACTCTTCACTACCATCGCTTCGCATATCGACCATGAGGTTCATAGCAACTATCGCCTCTATCCAGGCAATTATGTGGCACTTGATCTTTTGGAGAATACCGAGGCACATGTAGCGGAATATTCTGCAGAAGACAAGGCACGATTCGAGAAATATATCGCAGGACAGTTGGCAAAGATTCAGCTTCCAAACAAGGATGAAGCCTTCTTGAAAGAGAAGATTTTAACGATGTATGCCAACCCGGTTCGCAATTTTCTTGCTACAAAGTAACGAGAAGAATCAAATAGGGTGATACTTTTTTGCTCTTTATGCGAAAATGTACCACAAAAACTGCTAAAATGTTAAGTGTACGATAAACACTGAAGGTTAACAAACCTTTCGTGTTTATCGTTATTTCTTTAAAAAAATAACCTTAGTAACGAAAAATACATAAATTAAGCAAAATAGTATCAGCTTTTTTCAAAAAAGAGTTGTACTTTTGCAGCCGTGATACTATTGCAACTGTTACCACTGAATGATATCTACTTACAATGTGTCACAAACAAAGAGCTAAAATAACAAAACTAACAAATTAAAATATTTTGACCTATGAACATGAATTCAACTTGAAAGTTAAAAATCGTTTCCCTGCAGCTGGTAGTTGTAAGGAAGCATAGAGAGTGGCTATTTACTAGTCAATCACAAAGATTTAATTCTATTAAACCTAGAAAGTACAATAAGATATGAATCTAAACTTAAGAAAATCAGTGCTGCTTGTTGGAGCGTTGGCATCCTTAGGCTTGAGTTACACAACTGAAGCTTTGGCAACATCTCCAAATTTTGCTGTTAACTCAGTACAGCAGTCTAAGAAGGTTACCGGTAATGTAAGTGACGCAGAAGGTCCTATCATCGGTGCAAGTGTAGTAGAAAAGGGCAATCCTAGCAATGGTGCAGTTACCGACTTGGATGGTAACTTTACATTGAATGTGAAGCCGGGCGCTACTATTGTAGTTACCTATATTGGTTATCAGAAGCAGGAAATTGCTGTAGGTAACCAGTCTAGTTACAAAATCACAATGAAGACAGACAACAAGACTCTCGATGAAGTTGTTGTCGTAGGTTATGGTGTGCAGAAGAAGAAGCTCGTTACCGGTGCAACCATTGAGGTGAAGGGTGATGATATTCAGAAGATGAATACCACTCAGGTGTTGGGTGCCTTGCAGAGCCAGACTCCTGGTGTTAACATTCAGGCGGCTTCCGGTCAGCCTGGTGATGGCTTTAAGATTTCAATCCGTGGTGCCGGTACCAACAGCTCTACCGCTCCTCTTTATGTAATTGATGGAGTTTCTGGTGGTGACATCAATGCTTTGAATCCTGCCGACATCGAGCGTATCGACGTATTGAAGGATGCTGCATCTTGTGCCATCTACGGTTCTGCCGCAGCCAATGGTGTAATCCTTGTAACTACCAAACAAGGTAAGATGGGCAAGGTTCAGGTTACTTATGATGCTAACGTGGGTTGGCAGAATATGTATAAGAAGCCTCAGTTGTTGACAGCAAAGCAGTATATGGCTGTTCAAGACCAGGTATCTTACAATAATGGTGGCTCTGCTTATGATTGGTCTAGGTATATTGATGCAGATTTGTTGAATGCATACCAGGATGGTTCTAATGCAGGTACAGATTGGATTGATGCAATTCGCAATAAGAATGCCATCGTAACCAACCATTCTTTGAATGTGACAGGTGGTAACGACTTGTCTAAATTCTCTATGGGTGTAGGTTATCAGTATCAGGATGGTGTTCTCGGCAATGTCGTTAAGTCTGATTTCCGCCGTTTCACTTTCCGCTTGAACTCTGAGCATGTTGTTTACCGTGTAGGTAAGCGTGATGTAATTAAGATCGGTGAGAATGTTTACTATCAGCACAAGCAGAATCAGGGTGTTCAGATTGGTAACCAATATTCAAATGTTCTTTCTGACATGCTTCGCGCTAATCCTTGTGTACCTATTTATAACAAGGATGGTAATTATTTTATGTATGACGATTTGAAGAACTCTGGTTCTGCCGGTTGGTTTGCTTTCAATTCATATACAAGCAACCCTATTGCTTCAATGGTTAATAACCAGTCTGGTGCAAATAAGGGCAAGTCTTTTAACTTGAATGCTGTAGGTTATACAGAGATTTCACCTATTGAAGGTCTGACCTATCGTGGCCAGATTGCTTATAAGCAGTGGTCTAATTCATGGAGATGCTATTTGGCTGAATATCGTTTGAATGACCAGGGTGCTAGCCGTGATAAGGATCAGTTGTCTAACAATGTTGGCTTGGGATGGAATTGGACGTTGACTAACACATTGAATTATAAGTTCAATATAGCCAAGTTACACCACTTCGATACTTTGGTAGGTATGGAGTATTACAAGTCTAGACCAGACTATGGAGAGTCTGTTAATGCGACAGTTAATGGTTCTATCTTTAAGGATTTTGCACATGCTTATCCTAGCTTGGCTGATGGCAATGCAGTGGCATCTGTCGTTACAGGTGAACCTGCTGGTTATGAGAGCAAGTTATCTTACTTTGCTCGTGTAAACTACGACTTTGATGAGAAGTATATGTTGACTGCAATTATCCGTGCTGATGGTTCTTCTAACTTCTCTCCAGATAAGCGTTGGGGCTACTTCCCTTCTGTATCTGCTGGTTGGGTAATCTCTAATGAAAAGTTTATGGAAAGTACTGCCTCTTGGTTGGACTTCTTGAAACTTCGTGCAGGTTGGGGACAGAATGGTAACTGTAATTTGCCAAGTAGCCAGTGGCGTGCTGGTTTTGAGTTTGGTGAGTATGGTGTTTATCCTTTCAACGACAAGACAAGCAATACTACAGGTGCTTATCCAAACCGCCTTTCAAACCCAGATTTGTCTTGGGAGACTTCAGAGCAGTTGAACATTGGTATCGATACCCGTTTCTTGCATGGTCGCTTGGGCTTTACTGCAGACTGGTATAGTAAGAAGACCAAAGACCTCTTGATTAATGTCCAGGCTAATGCTGTTTCTGGTTTCAGTACTCAGTGGGTAAACGGAGGTACTGTAGAAAACAAGGGTGTGGAGCTTGCACTTAATTGGAATGATAAAGTGGGTAAGGACTTCACTTATGGCTTGAACTGGAATATGGCTATCAATAAGAATGAGGTGACAGAGATTAAGGGTGATGCCGACTTCATTGAGGGTGGTAAGGATCTCTTGGCTCAGAATACTGGTAATATGGCTCGTATGTGGAAGGGACATGCTATTGGATGTTTCTATGGTTACAAGACAGAAGGTGTTATGCAGAATAAGGCAGACGTTCAGGCTTACCTTGACAAAAACTGCAAGGGCAATGCCGCTAACTCTCTTCAGGGTACAGGTATCAAACCAGGTGATTTGAAGTTTGTTGATGTCAATGGTGATGGTGTTGTCAATGCAGATGATAAGACCGATATTGGCGATCCTCATCCTGATGTCACAATGGGCTTCTCTTTCAATATCGGCTATAAGGGCTTCGACTTGAGCGCTACTACTTATGGCGCTTTTGGTCAGCAGGTAGCTCGTTCTTGGCGTAAGTTTACCGATGGTCAGTACGAAAACTATACCACAGAGGTTTATGACTACTGGCATGGTGAAGGTACTTCTAATAAGTATCCACTTCTTGCCCCAGGTAATACGGGTGTAAACTGGCAGCAGATTTCTGATATTTATGTTGAGAATGCAAGTTACTTCCGTTTGCAGAACCTGACAGTCGGTTATGACTTCAAGAATATCTGGAAGAATTGTCCATTCCAGCAGCTTCGTCTCTACTTCACTGCTCAGAACCTCTTTACAATAACAGGTTATAAGGGTATGGATCCAGAAAATGGTATGTCCCTTAATGGTAATGAGGCATGGGTTACTGGTGTAGATGTAGGTAACTATCCACAGCCACGTACTTATATGGTGGGTGTTAATGTTAAATTCTAAAAGCGAAATTGCAATGAAAAAAATATCATTATATATAAGTGCGGCGATTGTTGCCTTGAGCATGTCGTCTTGCGACTTAGACTCTTTAAGCATGAAGGAAGCTGATACAACCAACTTCCCTAAGACTACTGAGCAGATTAACCAGACTTTGGCTGGTGTATATCAGAATTTGAATGAGATATCCAAGAATCCACAAGAATCATACTTGTATTGGTCTCTTCTTGCCAGTGATGATATGCTGGGTGGTGGTGGTCTCAATGATAAGTTGATGCAGGCTTGTGACTTGCTTTGCAACTATGGTACCAATATGACCGAGAACTTCTGGAAGGCTAGATATCAGGGTATCAACCGTGCCAATACTTTGATTGAGGCTTTGGAAAATGTGGAGATGGAGGCTACGGCTAAAGCTCAGGCTTTGGGTGAGGCTAAGTTCTTGCGCGCCTTCTATTATTATGAGTTGGCATCTATGTATGGTCGTGTTCCATTGAACATTACATCTACGGCTCCTGACAATACAACTCCTCCATCTGCAGCCGAGATTTGGGGTCAGATTCTTCAGGATCTTTATGAAGCATCAACAACAATGCCTGCTCAGCGTTTGACCAATGGTCATGTTGACAAGTATGCTGCAGAGGCTATGTTGGGTCGTGCTTGGTTGTTCTATACAGGTTTCTATTGCAATGGTGAAGAAATCAAGGATTTGACCAGTACAAATTATTCTCCAATGACAGAGGTCGCCTTACCTAATGGTACCACTCTGACAAAGAAGATGGTTAGCGATTTGATTGATGACTGTGTCAATAATGGCAAGTCTGCTGGCTATGCTTTGGTTCCAGACTACCGTGAGTTATGGGCTTATACCAATAAATATACAGTTGAGGACTTCCCTTATACAAAGGGACAGAACTTAAAGTGGGCAGAGGATGATAATCAGGCTAATCCTGAGTCTATGTTTGCTATTAAGTTCAACAAGACTGCCAGCTGGAATAAAGGTTGGGGTATTGGAACTTGTAATGGTTATGCTCTTCACTTCGGTGTTCGTGGTGGCCAGCCTTATGCTGATACATTCCCATTCGGTCAGGGGTGGGGTGCAGGTCCTGTAGCTCCTAATCTTGTTAATGATTGGAAGGTGGCTAACCCTAAGAATACGGATGTTCGAGAGGACGCATCTGTAAAAAATGTCAACGATATGCCTGCTTATAAGCATGGTGGTGCAAGTTGGGCTGATTTTATCCAGGAAACTGATTACTATCAGATGAAGTTAGGACCAGTCGCTTGTAAGACACCTGTGGGTTCTGCCTATAGTAAAGAATATATGGAGGTCTTTGAGTTGGCTATGTATGGATTGGATGGTTGGCTGAATGATAACTATATGCAGACTGGTAACATCCGTGACCTGGTATTGATTCGTTATGCCGATGTACTTTTGATGCAGTCGGAGCTGGAAGAAAATGTGGCTGGTATGAATGAAGTTCATAAGCGTGCAACAGGAGTAGCAAACTATTATACTTCTTATTCTTTGGCAGATCTTCAGAAAGAACGTCGTTGGGAGTTGGCTTTCGAGGGTACCCGTTGGAATGATATTCGTCGTTGGCACATCGCAGCTGCAGCTCTTGAGAAGCAGACGAATCAGCCAATTTATAGTGCAGGTGCAGAATCGAAGAATGTAGCTCAGAATGGTGGCTATACTACTCGTTATAATGCAACTGCCGGCTTTGCTAAGATTCCAGAGAACCAAATCACTTTGAATCATGGTATGCTTCAGCAGAATGCTGGTTATACTGATGCATCTGGTGAGTATAATGGTTGGAAGGAGTAATATTTGTTCGTTTAATGTTTTAAAGACAATGGAATTATGAAAAAGATATTGTTTATGATACCATTATTGGCTTTATTGTTCACTGCATGTGATCCTACAAGCGAAGATAATGGTCCTGGTGCAAATATAAGTGCAGAGGAACTGAATAATGGCTTTACTATAACTCAGGAGAGTGATGGTAATAATAACCTTACTTTCAATATTTCTCCTGCAAGATATGTGAAGATTTATAATGCCGACAATAATGGTCTTGTTGCTCAAGGTACTGGTTCTTTGACTACCCAGGTGGTTCCTCCTGTTACTTCTGCAAATTACTATGTTGAGGCAATTAACCCAGATGGTTCTATTGTGAAGTCTTCAAGTAAAGGCGTAACAGTTAATAACTATACTAAGTTACCTGCTATCTTTGACCAAGTATTTGGAAAGGATGCCAATGGTAATTATCTTACCTCTACATGGACTTGGGATGATTCATCCGATAAGTGCTGGGGCAATGGTGGCTGGGGAAGCGACCAGGGGCCTTCTTGGTGGGGCTTCAATGCTGGAGCCGACTTGGAAGGTCAGGCTAGTGATAAGGGCTTAGCAGGTGATGGCTTACCTGATGCTTGGTTCTCTCTTAGCTTGAGCGAAGGTGTCAAGACTAGTCGTGGTGAAACTGGTACTGTAGCCGTTAACGATGAACCTTCTCAGCAAGGTTGGGATATTGGCACTATGACATTCTCTGGTACTGTTCCTTTGCTGGGTGTACTTCCAAACGATGGTAATGCACGTTGTTACAAGTATCAGATTATCAAGGCAACGGGAGATAAACTTATCCTCGCAGCCCATTCATCATCTGGTTTCGAAGGTTGGTTCTTGTCATTCAAGAAGATTCCAAATAAATAAGATTCATTTGACATTGACGTTTGAGCTTAGAAACTCAAACGTCAACAAAATTTTGGAAGTATGAAAAGAATATTATTTATATTTTGTATGCTAATGGGTTTTTCTGCATTATATGCAGGAGAACTTCAAAAGATTTTAGCAACAGATAAAGATACAGCAACACCAATAGGATGTACTAAAGTTGTATTTGTAAAAGGAAATACATGTGATGCAATTCCTTCAATGGTAATTGTAGATGAGGCTAATGTTGAATATACTCTTGAGGCAAATTCATCTTCTTCTGTTCCTTATATGTATTTTATTCCAAATGGTTCATATAAGATTCTGAAAATGAATAATATAAAGAGTTGTTGTTCTGCTTTGGGAGATTTGGTTGTTGGTTCTTCTTTTGAAGTTCCTGCTGTTGGATATTTTACAATTGATTCAAAATACGATGCTCCTGCAACTGTTACGCATCCTTCTTATGGTCCGTATCCTATGCATTATGATATGCAAAAACCGGAAGGTTATTCTAAGGTTGTCGTGGATTCTAGTGAAAAGTATATAAATGGGAGCATTACTATAAAAAGTCTTGTAACAGGTGAAACTTATATAATCAATGGTAGTGCAACTTACGAAAGAACTTGGTATTATTATATACCAATGGATGAGTATCAAGTTATTTCAATATCTGCTGATTATAAAACTAGAATCAATGGTTTTGATGCTTATAACGGTTATAAGTTCAAATTTGGAGAAGGTGGATCGGTTTTCTTTAATGAATTGCAGTAATCTAGCCTTCTTGGAGAAAAGATAATCGTTGTGATTATAATATAAATAAGGTTAGGCCTCGGCTGTAGTGATACAGTCGGGGCTTTTTCGTGCCCTCTCATTTCCTTGAAATATTCCTCTAAAAGTTTGGCAGTTAGGAATATTAATCGTATCTTTGCAGCGTACTTTTAATGAACGAACTTTATGGCAGACAACACAATTGTATATAATTATGATGGACTGGAACTTCCTGTTTCTGATTGGATGCATGATAGTCACTCTTTCTTGGAGTTGACTCATGTAATCCAATCGACTCATGATGCAGCACAAACCTGTGCAGTAAAGGCTATCAATAGAATGCAGACTATGCGTAACTGGCTCATTGGCTATTATATCGTGGAGTTTGAACAACATGGTTAGGATAGGGCGGAATATGGAGATCACCTTCTCAAGAGACTTGTGGAGAAAGTGAATAGGAAGGGATTAAACGTTACCCTCTTCCAAAATTCACGTAACTTTTATCTTTATTATCCCCAAATGATGGAAAATCTTTGGGTTAGAAAATCTTCTGATCAAATAATGCCTTTTGCCTCAATTTATCCGACACTGTCGGATAAATCTATGTTTGGCTCATTTGTGGAAAAAAGTCCGACAGTGTCGGATAAATTCCGAACCTCTGGTAGGTTGTTGATTTCACGGTTGTCGTTTTCTCACATTGTCGAAATAATGACGCAAAGCGACCCTCTTGCTCGCTATTTCTATGAGCAAGAGTGTATCAAGTGTACTTGGTCTGTTCGTGAATTGCGTCGACAGATTAGTACCAACCTTTATGTTCGTGCAGGAAAAAGCACTAACCCTGAGAAAATGATGTCTTTGCCTACAATGAAAGGTCATGATTCTAATGCCTTGCAAATCAGAGAACCATTTACTTTTGAGTTCTTGGGATTGAAAGCGCAAGAGGTTGTTACTGAACACGACATAGAGGAAGCTCTGATTTCTCATTTGCAGGAATTCTTGTTGGAATTAGGAAAAGGCTTTTGCTTTGAGTCACGCCAGAAGAGAATCGTGATAGATGATGAGTATTACTATCCAGACTTGGTATTTTATAATAGAGTGTTGCATTGTAGTGTTATCTTAGAATTGAAAGACGAGGAATTCTCTCATGAGAATCTTGGTCAACTCAATGCGTATGTTTCGTATTATAAGGTAAATGAAATGCAGCCTGGGGATAATCCGCCAATAGGAATATTGCTTTGCACAAGAAAGGGTAAGAAAATGGTGGAATATGCGCTTGCCGGTATGGACAATCAATTGTTTGTTTCTACCTATATGCTCCAATTGCCAGATAAGAAGACTTTAGAGAATTTCTTGATGAAACAGTTGCAAGAGCAAGAAAATAAAGGTTTATAAATAAGGTTAGGCCTCGGCTGTAGTGATACAGTCGGGGCTTTTTCATACCTTTTAGTAAACAGAATTTGACCTTTTTTGCTTTTCTTCTGTACTTTCTTGTATAATTGCTGAAAAGATTTGGTGTTTACGAGTTTTTATTGTACTTTTGTATGCAGTAAAACAAGTACATTTATACGGGGTTACTTGTACAACCAGAAGCTTATACTTCCCCAACTCCATGACTCACACCGAACGGTGTAAGCGCATGCATCGGACGAAGTAAGAGCGTGCTGCGTTCGAAGTGAGCTCGTGCACCGTTCGGTGCACGTCGCACAGCTCTAGGACTTGAAGCGTATGGCTTACGTACTTTACCGGTTATAACGTACTTGTATGAACAACTAACAATACTAAGCTATGGCAATAAAGTATGAAATCCATTCCATCCATAACTCGAAGGGCGAAGGTGGAGAACAGAAATTTGTCCGGTTGCGAGACCATGAACCGATGACCAGTAAGCAGATAGAAGAGCATATAGAGCAGGTCTGTTCGCTTACCAGAGCTGATGTGCAGGCTGTGATGACTGCGCTGCATGGGTTGATTGTGACCGAACTGTCGCAAGGTGCCCGCTTCTATCTTCCGCAAGTGGGCTATCTCTCCCTGTCTGTTACAACAGAGTTGCCGGAAGGCAAGACGATGGAAAAAGTGACAGGTAATGACATCCGTCTGCGTAATATAAACTTCAAGCCTACTGCCGAACTGCTGAATGAGGTTTCACGGCATGTCAAGTTTGAACGTTCCAAATTCACAACAAGGTCACGGCAATATACCGAAGAACAGTTGTGGAACAAGATGGTAAATTTCCTGAAAGAGAATGAATATATTTGCCGACGTGACATGGAATTCCATTTTTCCTTGCGCCAGCAGACTGCCTTGAAATGGTTGAAGCATTTTACGGAGAAAGGGCTTCTCGTTAAGAAGGGCGCAAGCAATGCTCCTATCTATTTCCTGGCTGAAAAAGAACTGAATAAATAAACAGATTAAACCTAAAGAGAACAATGAAAAAAATGATGTTATTGATGGTTATCGCTCTGATGACCGTTACGAGTATGGTAGTAATGGCAGGTTGCAAGTCTGCCGAAAAGGGAAATTGCCGTATCCATGGTACGATGGAGTCGAACCGTTGGGATGGCAAGAAGATTTTCCTTGTGCCTATGTTCGGACTGCAGGATGCTGCCCATGTAGACTCTGTGGTCATCAAGGATGGCAAGTTTGAATTTGTTGCCGATACTACTGAGATGAAGGTGATTCGTATAGATTATCACTATCGTGATGGCGTGCAGGACTTGCTGGTTGTTTCTGAACCGGGCGACATCAAGGTTACGATTGGTGCCAACAGTATTTCCGGGGGAACTCCTCAGAACGATTCTCTCCAGGTATGGAAAGATCAGATCATGAAGTTTAACAGTGCCTACAACCAGCTTCGTATGCAGGCCCGTCAGGAAGGCTCAGACCAGTTGCTGATGACCAAGGGTAAGGAGATACAGAACCAGTTGAAGGAATATAACATCGCCTTCCTCAAGCGTCAGCCTGTCGGAGTGTTTAAGAATTTTCTTCAGACTATGTATCCTTCAGCAAAGTAAAATATTTGCTGTAGGGGATGTTGATAAATATGGGTATCCTGACTAATCTATTAAGTGCATGAAAAAGTTCATTTTTAGATATGGGAAAATGACTCTGGTCGCATTGTTCGGCTTATGCATCTTCCTTTTTTGGTATTGTGGTTATCCACAAGCCTTATGTTACCAAGAGCAGAACCAGCTCTTTCTTTGGTCTGCCGACTACTTTTGGCATGACCTGAGTGTGGCGGGTGGTTTGGCTGATTATATCAGTGAGTTCCTGGTACAGTTCTATTATGTTCCTGTTTGGGGTGCCGCCATCCTGGCTTTTCTCTTCGTAGCTTTCCTGTCGCTTACCTATCAGGTAATCAAGAGTTATACAGGTAAGCCATTGAAATGGTATGGAATGCTTATAGTTCTTCTTCCTTCAATCCTGTTGCTGGAAGTGATGGGCGACATCGAAGTGCTCCTGTCTTTCCCGATAGCTCTGACCTTGGCCCTGCTGTCAACATGGCTCATGAATCTTGCTACCCGGAGATGGGGAGCAAGGATTGCGTGGGCAGATGTGCTTCTGATACCCATTCTGTTCTGGCTGATTGGAGGCGGTGCAACCTGGCTTTATGTCTTCCTCCGTCTGGCTTTTTTCCTGATGCAGGTGAAGAAAGGCAAGCTTCCTTCCGTTGCGATTGCCTATCCTTTGTCTATACTCTATCTCTGGGCTATACAGCTGGTTTGCTATAGTACCCTTCTGGTTCAATATCCATTGATGTCTGTGATGACAGGTATCAACTATTATCGCGTACCTATGCAATATCCGGGTCAGAAATGGGGATACGACAAGGACCTCTATGCTTTACTCAAGCTGAACGAACAGGTGCGTAACGGGAAGTGGGAAGATATCATCCATGATGCGCAGGAGAATCAGGTGCAGGTGTTCTATACCAGCAACTGCGTGAATCTTGCCCTGGCTCAGACCCGTCAGCTTGCCGACCGCATGTTTTCTTTCTATCAGAGTGGAGAAAATGCCTTGCTGGCTCCCCGTTCCCGTGATAACATGTCGATGTATCCTACGATGGAAGCCTTTTGGCGTCTGGGTCTCGTGAACTCTTCTCTTCGCTATGCCAGCGATTTGCAGGCTTCCATCCTGAATGGAAAGATGAGTGGCAGATTGATGAAGCGCATTACCGAATGTCAGATTGTAAATGGCAAGTATGCTGTAGCCCGTAAGAATATCGATCTCTTGAAGCAGTCGCTCTTCTATCATGACTGGGCTGTGAAGATGGAGGCGATGCTGGGCAATGATACGGCTATCAGTCATGATCCTGATTTGGGAAGGGCTAGAAGAATGCGCTTCAAGACGGAAATGATCTATAGCTATGATGAGATTGACAAGATGATGGGACTGCTCTTCATCAACAATCCGGATAACAAAATGGCGCTCGACTACTTCATGGGGCAGATGCTGTTGAAGGGAGATATCCAGGGATTCATGCGTTATGGCAGTTGGGTACAGCAATATGGTGGCTATATGCAGATGCCTGTGGGTTATCAGGATGCCGTGAAGTGCATACAGAATCAGGGGAATGTACCGGGTTCGCCATACGCAGAATACGTGAAACGAATGATGAGTAAACAGAAAGGAGGCGAAGAATGAAAAAGATTATTTATACTTTGATGATAGTATGGATGGGGATGACCGCCTGTACTCCGTCGGTTGAGAATCCTACCATGGTGAACCGTAAGCCTAGCATCTATCCCGACTATATCGGGGTGACCATTCCGGCTGATATTGCTCCGATGAACTTCAATATCAAAGGTGATACCGTTGATGTGGTGGATGTCGTGGCAAAAGGAAGCAAGGGCGGCGAACTGCATGTCAGTGGTGAATGGGCTGACTTCGATGTGGGAGACTGGCATCAGCTTACTGAGCAGAATATCGGTGGAAGCATCTCTTTTACCGTCAGTACCCGTAAGGATGGCAAGTGGAAGCAATATCAGGATTTCCAGATGAGGGTGAGTCCTTATCGGCTGGATGATTACGGTTTGACCTATCGCCGTATTGCTCCCGGCTACGAAGTGGGTGGCAACATCGGCATCTATCAGCGCGATATCCATACCTTTGATGAAACGGCTATCATGACTGAGACCGCCCTGCCGGGAAGATGTTTCAATTGCCATACAGCCAATCGTACAGATGCCCGGCAATTGACCTGCCAGATACGTGGCGAGGGTGGAGGTACCTTGATTATGAAGAATGGCAAGCAGCAATGGATTGATACCAAGACCGATTCTACCAAGGCTGCCGGAAGCTATGCCTACTGGCATCCGGAAGGCAACTATGTGGCTTATGCTGCCAATGCCGTGCACCAGTGTTTCTTCGTGGGAACTTACAAGCCAATAGAAGTTTATCACGACTTCAGCAACATCGTGGTACTGGATACACGTAACAATCAATTGGTAACAGACCAGAAACTGATGACTCCCGACTGGCTGGAGATATTCCCAGCTTTCAGTGCAGATGGCAATACCTTATATTATAGTACTTCGAAGGCTTGCCGTGTGCCGGCAGAGTATCTGAAAGTGAAGTGCTCGCTGGTAAGTATTCCTTTCGATCCCAGAACGGGGAAGTTTGGAGAAAAAGTGGATACGCTGCTGAATGGTCCGAAGACGAATATGAGTTACGTCTTGGCTCGTCCGTCGTATGATGGAAAATGGCTGATGTATACACGGTGCAGCAGAAGCAATTTTCCTATTGTGCAACCTGATGCAGATCTCTGGATGATGAACCTGAAGACTCGCCAGACCTATCCGCTGGCTGCGGTGAACAGTAAGATGAGCGAGAGCTATCACAACTGGAGTAGCAACTCCCATTGGTTTGTCTTCGTCAGTAAGCGTGGTAACGGAAACTATACCCGTCTCTACATTTCGAGTATTGATGATCAGGGTAAGGCAACTAAGCCATTCCTTCTTCCGCAGCGCAATCCGTGGAAATATTATCATGGGCTGTTTGATGCCTATAATGTACCGGATTTCACCAAGACCAAGGTGGAGCTGGATATGAAGGAAACCCGCAATCAGATCTTTTCGGATGAACGTCCGAAAGTGACGGTGAGAGAATAAACGAATAAAAATTTAGATTGGAGAATCATGAAGAATTTGATGATAAAATCTTGGAAACCGCTGTTGTCGCTGCTCTTCGGTGTGGCGGTAGTGATATTCTGGTCTGTTCCTTACATGAGTGGCTTGTGCTTTCAGGAACAGTATCAGATGTTTCTCTTTGATATCGGCTATTTCCTGGAGCGCATTGTGCAGCCGGGAGGATTGGCTGACTATATCAGTGAGTTTTTGGTACAGTTCTATTATATGCCTGTCTTGGGCGGTACCATCATCGCCCTGCTCTTGATGAGCATACAGGCTATCTCGTGGGGACTAATGAAGCAATATGGAATGAAAGCCGTTTTCCCGGGATATCTGTTGAGCTTTGTACCTAGTATTGTTTTATGGTGTGCCATGGGCGACCAGAATCTGTTGCTTTCTTTCGTTGTGGCACTGTCGGGCGCCTTGCTGATGGGCTGGATTCACAACCGGTTCCACAACCGGTTAGTGAAGGTAGTGTTCGAACTGGTGAGCACGGCATTGGTTTATTGGTTCCTGGGACCAGTGGTATTCCTTTATGCCGCCCTGATGATTGGAGATACGCTGATGAAAGGCAAGCAGAATGGACACATTCTTTCCAGTCTGGGTTATTCTGCCTGTCTGCTGATACTCACCGTAGCCTGGATATTGCTGACCACGCAATCGTTGCAGTATCCATTGTACCGTATCTTTAGCGGACTCAATTATTATCGCTATCCGGGTACGGTTTCTCCGTTGCCTTTGGGTGTGATGATATGGACCGTCGTAGTCGTTTTCTTTGGTATGGTTCCTGATGGACATGCCTGGATTAAGAAGCTGCAGCAATCCAAGGTGGTGATGGTTTTGGCGTATGTATTGGTGATTGTGGCTTCATGGTTCGGCATCAAGGCTTCTTTTGATGAAATGACCTACGACCTGATAGATTATGATTTCCTGGTTCGCACCGAACAATGGGATAAGATCATTGAAAAGGCTGAGAAGAAGCTGGCAACCACACCGCTGGGTGTATCGTGTGTGAATCTTGCCTTGAGCCAGAAGGGTATGCTTGCCGACCGTCTTTTCGAGTTCTATCAGAATGGAGGCGAGGGTTTGTTACCTACCTTTACCCGTGATATGATTTCGCCGGTATCTACTGCAGAAATCTTCTTCCGTCTGGGAATGGTGAATGATGCCGAAAGGTATATGTTCGAGGCGCAGGAAGCGATACCGAATTATCGCAAGAGTGCCCGCTTGACCCGCAGGATTATAGAGTGCGAAATCATCAACGGCAACTATCAGGTAGCTGCCAAGTTGCTCCGCCGACTGCAGAAGACGCTCTTCTATAGCAACTGGGCTAACCAGATGATGGCGCTGCTGGGTAATGAGAAGGCTATCAACCGGCATCCTATCTATGGCAAGTTGCGCAAGTATCGTGAGAAGAAGCAGGACTTCCTCTTCAGCGACCGGGAGATGGACCAGATGCTGGGCTTGCTCTTCCTGAACGATAACCATAACAGGATGGCATACGAATATCTGATGTGCTACGAACTTCTGCAGCGTGATTTGGAGAAGTTCGTGCAGTATTATCCGCTGGGTAGATTCGTGGGTTATGACCATATTCCACGCTCCTTCCAGGAGATTCTCATCGGCAACTGGATGAAGACGCATAGCGATCCGCGTACCATCCCGTATAGTGTGGATGCACAGAACGTGAACAATACGCTCAACTTCATCCAGCTCTATATGCAGAATCCGAAGAATCCTCAGCTTGGTCAGCAGCCGTATGTATCCAATGCCTGGCACTATGTGATGGTGCAAGGGGCTGATGAGGCTGCCGGAAAGAAGGAGGGAATGAAAGAGGTTTATTAGAATGTAGAATGATAATACTGGAATGATATGAAAACGATAAAATCTTTATTGTGCTCTCTGTTGGTTGGAGTGGTGATGGCTTCGCTTAGTGCATGTTGTTACCCTCCGGCGTGGAAAGATGCCAAGGAAATCAATCAATTCCCTAAGATATTCCCCGATTATGTTGGGGTTACAGTTCCTGCCAATATCGCACCGCTCGATTTTAACATGGCGGACGAGGATATTGAGGATATGTATGTATGTGTGCAAGGTCCGAAAACCATAGAGGGGCTATATTCTTACGGCAAGAAGTATGCGGAGTTTGAGGTAGATGAATGGCATGATTTCTTGAAAAAGAACAAGGGTGAAAAACTCATAGTTTCTGTGTTTGTAGAGAAGAATGGCGAAAAATTGAAGTACAAGGACTTCAATATCTATGTAAGCCCCTACGAGTTAAAGGACTGGGGCTTGACTTATCGTCGTATTGCCCCTGGTTATGAGGTGTATGGCAAGTTGGGCATTTATCAGCGAAACTTGAGTAACTTTGAGGAAACGGCAATCCTAGAGAATACGGCAGCACCGGGTGCCTGTCTCAATTGTCATACGGCAAATAGAACCAATCCAGACCAGTTTACCTTCCATGTGCGTGGTGACCATGGTGCTACCTTGGTTTCGCAGAACGGCAAGCGGGAGTGGCTGAAGGCGAAGAATGATTCCCTGAAGGGTTCGATGGTTTATCCTTACTGGCATCCGTCGGGCAAGTATTGCGCCTATAGTACCAATACCACTCATCAGAGTTTCCATGCCGTGAAGGATGAACGCATCGAAGTCTTTGACCAGGCATCGGATGTCTTTGTCTATGAACCTGCAACCCATGAACTGATATTGGATTCTCTCCTGATGACGAAAGACCATTATGAGACTTATCCGGTATTCTCGCCTGATGGCAAGACGCTCTATTTCTGCTCTTCTACTGCAGAGCCTATCCCTAGCGGTTACAAGGATATCAAGTATAATATCTGCAAGATTGGTTTTGATGCGGCTACGGGTAAGTTTGGCAACAAGGTGGATACCATCTTCAATGCCCGTGAACTGGGCAAGAGTGCCACTCATCCTCGTCCTTCGTATGATGGCAGGTACATCATGTTTACGATGAGCGATTATGGCTGTTTCCCTATCTGGCATAAGGAAGCGGATAACTGGTTGCTGGATTTGAAGACAGGTCAGGCTAAGCCTATGACTGCTGCCAATAGTAAAAACACGGACAGCTGGCACAACTGGAGCAGGGATTCCCATTGGTTTGTCTTTACATCCCGCCGTGGTGACGGCCTCTATACCCGTCTTTATCTCGCCTGCATCGATGATAAGGGTAATGTAAGCAAGCCGTTCCTTTTGCCTCAGCGCAATCCGAAGAAGTACTACGACGAGTTGCTGGATTCCTATAATACCCCTGATTTCACTTCGAAGCCAGTAGAGCTGGATGCCCGTGCGGCAGGAAATGAAATCATGAGTGATAAGAGAATTCCGACGAAAATTAAGTGAAGAACAAGGAAGTGAAGAGTGAAGAACGAAGAGTGAAGAATTCAAATGTATGTTTATAAAAAACGCTCCTGTTGCAATATGGTAACAGGAGCGTTTTTGTTTTTTTATTTGAACTGTTCTGCTTCTTGCTTCATCACATTCTCTACATCGATGGCATCGAATGGAACGGGACCGTAGCTCAACTCCGGTACGTTGAAACTCTTCAGACAATCATCGTAGAAGGTTGGTTCCTTCTGCGGCAATACGAAAGGCTTGTGAGCCTTGCCCTGGCTGTCTACGTAGCAGAAGTAAGGCTTGCCGTAAAGCCCATCATCGCGCTTGCTGGCAAAGACAAACCATCTGCCTGTATGCGACCAGCTGTGATAGGTATCGCTCTTGTTGCTGTTCACGATGCTGAGGCTGTCTGTCTTACCCGTCTGCAGGTCTAGCATGCATAGATCTGCTTCTGGATGCCAGATAGGGAAGGTTCCGTAATCGGCTACGGTGAAGAGGCAGTATCTGCCATCGGGACTTATCTTAGGATGGCAAACGGAACGGGCAGAATAGAGGGTATCTACCTTTTCGCCAAATCTGCCGTTTTCTTCATTGAAAGGAATGCGTACCAGCGAATATTTCAGTCCCTTGAGGTTCTTCGTATTCAACCCTTTCCGGTCGGCTACACAATAATATATATAGGCACCATTAGGCGAGAAGGTCGGGAATGTCTCCAGCTTCGTGCTGTCGCTCGTCAGGGGCGATGAGATGATGGTGTTGTTGTCGAGGTCGGCAACATAGACATCGCTCTTCGAATCATATACTTCCAGACGTTTGTCGGGATCGGCATGGAAGGCCGGAATAATGATATTGGTAGAGAACGTTACGTATTTGCCCGATGGACTGAAACCGTAATATACACTTGAAGAAATCAGGTTGTCGTTCTTCAGGTTCAGCTTGCACAACTTGCCATTGCGGTTGAGGATGGCTCCACCGCCTTCTCCTCTAACATATAGCATGCTGAGGTTCGGATTCTGATTGCCGAAGGCATGACAGTTCATGCAGCGGTTCTCCTGCAGATTGTGGTCGGCGAGTATCTTCTCCTCCCAGTTCTCGATGCAGCGCTGCTTAATCTGGATTTTATTCCATACCTCGTAATCGGGCTCTATGAGTCGGTAGGTGAGGTATGAGTCGATGCTGTCGCCTACTACCTGCCAGGTGAAAGGCTTGAATGCGGTCCAGTCTCCTTCATCGCTTTTGGAATAGATCTGTACCTTGATGTTCTTGTTTACAGCCTTCTGGAGAAAGGCTTTCCACTCTTTTATGTCAAACTTCAGATTCTGACTGTTGCTGGTTGCTGTCAATGTGTTGGCTGCATCATTGGCATCTGCTCCTTCAATGGTGAGAACGGTCTCGATGTTGGTAAGATGCTTGTCGCGTATCTCGAAGTTGAGTGGTGCGATGTTTACCGGAATGGTTACATCGGCATAGTCGGGATACATGTTGGGCAGATGGCTAACCTGCTCTGCGTTCTCATGTGTCTGGGCACATGAAGCGAAAAGGAGGAGACCCGCCAGGGAGCTATATAGAATGTTTCTGTATTTCATTGTTCTTGTTTTTGATGCTGATAGAGTCTTCCGGGCTCTTTAGTTGTTGTTCAACTTAGGTGTCTTTGCCTTGTCAAAGTAATACCAGTAGGTATCTTTGAAGGCAGGGTTGCCGCGTTGTTCATTATATTGGCTGAACTGTTGCAGCACATCCTGTCGCTTGATATACTTGGCCCATTCGCTTGGTGGCGCCTTGGTTCCTGCCAGATATATCGTGAGCGCTTCCTGATACAATTCATCGTATTGCACGTGCTTCTGCTTGAGATAGTAAGCATCGTAGTCATGCTTGAAGGTATCCATGTCCTTCAGGAGAAGGTCGCTGCATAGCATGTAATTGATGGCGTTATTGTTTGCCGGATTGCTTTCCACCAGCTCTTTCATGATGATATAGCTGTTGTCGCTGAGGCGAAGGGTATCCTGGGTGTTGACAAACGGGCGCTTGTCAAGATAGGTCTGAAGGAGGGCTTTCTCATCGGGCAGGGCATGAATGCCCAGGGATGCAAAAACACGGTCGGCCCATCTTTGCCATACGAATGTCTTCTGCAGGATGCGCAGATATTTGCGGGTTGCCTGGTAGTCGCCTTTGACGAGATTGACTTCTGCCAGTCGCTTGATCATGCGGATGTTGCGGTTGTTGGGAGAGCAGACATTTGCCAGCATGGCTGCTCTTTCGCAGAAGGTCATGTCGCCCAATACCCAGTACAACTCATTGAGTGTCTTGATGGTGAGTGTTGGAGTGTTGGGACCAAGGGTCTCAAAGGTGCCGAGGTTGTTGTCGGGGAATTTGAGAAGGTTGGCAGAAAGACAGTGGTTTTGTGCCATGACGAGATTATAGTAGAACTTCATGTACTGGTTCGGATTCTCTTCTTTCTCTACGATGTGCATCACCTTGTTGTAGTTGCCGAAATAATATTCGCAGTCTACAGCCAGTGTCTTTTCCAGATCCATCTGTGGGGCAACCAGTTTGCCGATGCCAGGATAAGTGTAGATGGTCTGGAAATCGCAATAGTAGAGTCGCTTGGTGAGCATGAGAAGGAAAAATGGGATGATCAGGGCGGCAAGACGATAGTAGATGCCTGCTATCATGATATTGGCAATGCAGCCGGCAAATGTCAAGGCGCCATATACCCATACACCGTATCCGAAGAACCAATGGCAGACGAATACGGAGACGAAGATGCTGATGACGGATACCCAGTTGGCAATTCCTGAACCATTGAGGAAGAGACTCTGCTCGTTCCTTCTTTCTATCTTCTTGATAAACATTCGGGTAGAGATGAGCAGCGAGGTGCTGACACGGAACACGCTGGCTCCACCTGCCACGGCAAGGATGCTGCTCAGACGGTAGTCGTAATGGAAACTGAAACAAATCAGCAGAATCATCACGATGAAGGCGATGGAATGTGCCACCCATCTTCCCTTGATGTCTGCCATTTCTACAGCATATCTGATGTTGTATCCTGTCAGGAGGATACAGAGGGTAAGGATGATAGGACCTGCATAACGGAAATAGTAGAATTGGGTCAGGAAATCGCCTGCCAGACAAGCCAGCCATCCCGGTTTGTCAAGGTAGGTGGTTACATGATCCCACGACATCAGAAACAGCTGATTCTGTTCCTGATAGAACAGGTGATAGGGATAGCAGAATTGGAAGAATGCAAAACATGCTATCGCTCCCAGCACGTATAATGTGTATATGCCTATGCTAGGTTTGTTTGTTTTTTGTTTATTCATGTCTGTCAGTTTATTTCTGCAAAGATAACAAAAATATATTAGAAAGGCACATAAAAAATGCAGAAACTTACTCTTTGAAAGTAAATTTCTGCATTTATTGCTGTTATTGCTTTTCTGCAATACATTCCATCTCTATCAGCCAGCCTGGTCTGCATACTTTTGCCTCTACGATGATATGCGGTATCTGGGGATAGAACTGATTCATCAGCATTTCTACGGTGTGATAATCAGACATGTCGCGCAGATAGATGATAAAGTACTGGATGTCGTTCATAGTGGCATCGCCATCCTTCAGTAAGGCTCCTATGTTTTCAAGGAGTCTGCCGGTCTGTCTTACTATATCGCCTTCGTATACCACCTGTCCGTGCTTGTCAATACTGGCAGTTCCGGAGATGAAGTATTGCTGCTGGCTGGGTAGGGTAAGACGGGTTCCGCGCTCAAAGGCTACTCTATATTCGTGGGTAGGATTCAGATGTTCGAGTGCCTGCAGATACTTCTTGTCTGATTCCTGTATGTCAGGATAGGTCAGGAAGTCGATGGCTACAGTGGCATGGCGAACGGGAGTTGCTCCTCCGATACCTGTGCTGGCTATGTAGTGGGTATCTGCTGTAAGACCTTCTTCATCGAAGACATCGTTGCGTGCTTCTACTACGCCTTGGTAGTTCACGTCAATATGGGCTACGTATATCCAGGTGCGGACGAGGTTGCGCTCCATTGTCATACCTGTCTTGCTGATTGCCTGCTGGTATCTGTCGAAAATCATACGGGTTTGTTCGTATGAATTCTTATCCTTCGCTTCCTCCTCGGTGAGGCGGATACTATGAAACAGCATGGGGGTATGAACATCTGTGGTTTTTACAAGAAGACTTATCTTACTGCCATTCAGTGGAGTCTGTTCCACGATAGTAAGATTCGTATCCTTGAGAAATTCTTGATAGAGAAGAGATTCCTGCAGTTCTTTTATCTGGTTCTGGGAATCGCTGAGAAACACCTTACAATATTGCAAGGTGCGATGTTCCATCTTCTCTATATCGAGATGATTACCTAGTTTTAGATACAGAAAGTTCAAGCGGTCGTTGAACGAACCCTTGGCTTCCGGTGATAGTATTATGTATTTGTCCATCTTGTTCTTTTCTAATCTTCTGCAAAGATAATGATAATTATCGAGAAAAGAGAAAAACAAGATGGACTTTTTCTAAGAATACCTATATATGGTGATAGGATTCTACAAAAAACTGCAAAATACTATAGTGATTCGAGCATGCGCTTGATGACAACTTCGGCAGAAATCTCACGGTTGGCTGCCTCTGGAATCACCAGACTGTTCTTGCTCTCGATGACATCATCGGTAACAATCAAGCCACGGCGAACAGGCAGGCAGTGCATGAAGCAACCATCGTTGGTCCAGCTCATGTGCTCCTCGTCGATGGTCCAGCTCATATCCTTGCTCAGAATCTCACCATACTGTGCTGGGTCTTTCACACCCGGACAGCTCCAGTTCTTGGCATAAACGAAGTCTGCACCTTCCAGCGCCTTCTTCTGGTCGTACTCCACTTTGGCATTGCCTACGAACTTAGGATCAAGCTCATAGCCCTCTGGGTGAGTAACCACGAAATCAACATCGGCTGCGTTCATCCACTGGGCGAATGAGTTTGGTACAGCCTGAGGCAAGGCACGGCAATGAGGAGCCCAGGTCAGGACTACCTTAGGACGAGCCACCTTCTTATGCTCCTCGATGGTGATGAGGTCGGCAAATGCCTGGAGTGGATGAACGGTAGCTGTCTCCATAGCGAAGACTGGGCGGCCGCTGTACTTTACAAACTGGTTGACGATGGTCTCGGCATAATCGTAGTCGCGGTCTTTCAAACCGGCAAAGCTACGAACACCGATAAGGTCGCAGAAGCTACCCATCACTGGGATTGCCTCAAGCAGGTGCTCGCTCTTGTCGCCATCCATGATGACGCCACGCTCTGTCTCCAGTTTCCATGCACCGGCATTCACATCGAGCACGATAACATTCATGCCCAGGTTCATCGCAGCCTTCTGTGTACTCAGTCGGGTACGGAGACTGTTATTGAAGAATATCATCAGCAAGGTTTTGTTCTTGCCCAACTCCTGATAACCGAAACGGTTTGCTTTTACTTCCTGTGCCTCAGCGAGTGCTGCTTTCAAGTCGCCAAGGTCTTCAACATTAAAGAATGTCTTCATTGTTATTTCGTTTTTTATTTGTTATTTCTGATATATATTGCTCTTGGATCTTTCTTCTTGAATCTTGATGTTTGCAAAGTTTGCATGCAAACCTTGCAAACATGGCAGAAACTAAGACTTGGTACGGAGAGGGTACGGAGCAGGTACGGAGCAGGTCCT